>Ga0099364_10004854_pt1 | contig 20223 bp, 9 predicted proteins | sample TergutTh196P3_FD_73070 | JGI IMG/M metagenome (GOLD analysis project Ga0099364, IMG submission 73070) | Microcerotermes parvus P3 segment gut microbial communities from Pointe-Noire, Republic of the Congo - Th196 P3 | ecosystem: Host-associated > Arthropoda: Insects > Digestive system > Gut ... | reverse complement strand
GGTTTCCCCGCCCCATGCTTCTCCGCCGCCGGCTAAATCACTGCAAGCGGACAGCGAAAGTATTATTATTGCCGCAAAAAAAAATATTAATACAGCTTTTTTCATACCTTTCATTTCACCATATTTTCCAGCATAATATCAAGCAGCTGTTTATCAACTTCAAAACCGCCGATATTCGTGTAAACCGCACCGGGTCTTTTGTGGTTTACTATCCCGAACGAACCCTCGAAATTCCACATCGAGTACCCCCATTTGCGCTCTTTGAAAACGCTCATCAAATCCCCGAGCCACCGAAGAGCAATGTCGTTGGGCGTTCTGTTGAAACAGCCGAATTCGCCTATATGCACTTCAACGCCTTTTTTCTCCACTTCGACCCACGGCGCATAATAGGCGCGCAGCGCGTCTTTATCCCAATGCCGGCTGCCGTTTTTGCCCGGATAAACCGGTTCTTTCCAGTCTTCATCTTTGATACCGCACCAAGAGGCTTTGTAATGGCTCACCTCAAACGGCGCGTACCCGCGTCCGCTGTGGATAACGCCCGCATCGGCGAGCTCGGGGATTGCCACTCCTCCGCCGGCGATACCGTCAAGCACAATCTCGCGGGCGGGGTCAGCTGCCCGTATAACGGCTATAACGCCGCGCATAACAGCTTCATGGATATCCCGCGTGAAACCGTACTGCCCGATATTCGGCGGCTCGTTGAGCAGGTCAAAACTCAGTTCAGTATTCGGCACGCCTTTGTAACGCTTGGCAAAACACTCCCATAAAAACGCGAACGCCTCTTTTGCGGGCTCGTCTTTCCAAAGGTTGTGTTTTTCGCGGTCGTTGGCGTTGATGCAATAACCCGGCGCCCTGTGCAGATTAAGGCACATATGCAGCCCCCGCGATTTGCAGGCTTCAAGGTATGAGTCGATGGTTTCGAAAACTTTTTCGTCGGGATTAAGGTAATCAAAATCTTTTGTCCAAAAATTGTAATCTGTGGGGATCCTGATAAAGTTAAACCCCTGCTCTGCGATAAAATCGAGCTGTTTTTCGTCCGCTTTCTGCGGTTCTTTGCCGTGGTAAGAGAACATCCAGAGCATATTAAACCCGTATTTTTTCATATGCGTATACCTCCCGTTATTTTGGTTTACTTTTTGCTTATTTCATATATTGATTTGGCGAGAAACTCTTTTGAGGGCTCAAACCCCCAGCCCGGCATATCCGGCACTTCGGCGCTCCCGTTTTTTATCTCAATCTGCGGTTCATAACAATTTGTTTCCCAGGGGTCGTCTTCAATCCCGCATTCAAGAAACGGGTACGGCGTGTCTATACACGCCATGTAATGCAGACCCATGACAAAAATCGGGGAGCGGTTGGATGTGTGCGGGGTTACCTGAAGCCCTTTTTTTGCCGCATGGCGTGCGACTTTAAGTGCGCGGGAATACCCGCCCACATAAAGCAGGTCCGGCTGGCATACATCCATCACCCTCTGATCTATCATGCGCTCCCACATTGTGTCGATATAGTCCTGTTCGCCTCCCGCGACGGGCAGCCCTATTTTTTCGCAGGCGTCGCGGACGGCTTTTGTGTTTTCAATCTCCCAGTACGGGCAGGGCTCCTCGAACAGCTTAATCCCCAGCTCGTGCATAAAACGCGCTGTTTCAATTGCTTTTTCAACGGAATAATTACCGTTGACATCAACAATTATATGCGTGTCCGGCTGCGCTGTTTTCACCATGGCGGAAACCATGTCTTCCGTCCGGTTCTCCCAGAAATCGCAGTCGCGCCCAACGGGGATGCCCGGATGCAGTTTGATTGAGCGGTAGCCGAACTTATCCTGTATCGCGCGCAGACGGTCAGCCTCTTCCTGCACCGGCAGACTGCGTTTCATGCTTGAAGCGTATAGGTCTATGCGGTTCCTTTTTTTGCCCGTAAGCACGGCGACCGAAACCCCTTTTTTCTTCGCGGCCAAATCCCAAAGCGCGGTATCGATTCCCGCAGCGGCGCGGGCGAGAAAACTGCCGAGATATTTATACTGCCTGCGTATTATCTCGCAAGCGGCTGCCGTGTAATCTTCAAACGGTTCAAAAGCGATACCCGCAGCGATTCTGTGCAGTATTTTTGCCGTTATATCCGCTTCAAAGGGTGCTGTCATACCCCAGCCGCAATCCCCGGCGGAGTCGGTGACACGAACAAAACAAATCGATCTGTCCGCGAATGTTTCGATTGATTTAAGCTGCATTGTTTTTACCCCTCCCGTGTGTGAATTTTTTTGTTTTATAAAATACTTGATATTATAATAATAAAATTAAAATTTGTCAGGCGTATAAACAATTTGGTAACAAATTTATGATAAAATAAATAAAAACATAATAATAAAGAAGGGGATAAAATATTTATGAAAATAGGTGTAATGGTTGAATCTTTCAGGAAAAGTTCCATCGATTCCATAGTGGAATCAAGCGACCCCATGGCGGCTTTCAGGGAAGGGGTTCAGAAAGCGGCGCTGCTCGGCGCGGAGGGTATTCAGGCCTATGCCACGTTCGGCGCGCTGAAATTCGATGAGCTGACAAGCGCCAAAGCAAAAGAAATACTCGATATCGTCAAAAGCCACGGGCTTATATTTTCCGCGATATGCGGGGATTTCGGACACGGTTTCATGGACAAAACCCAAAACCCTAAAAGAATCGAAGATTCAAAACGCGTACTCGATGCCGCCAAAATGCTTGAGTGCGATATTGTGACAACCCATATCGGCACGCTTTCCGAAGAAGAAACCGAAACCAAAGACACAGCGCGCGCCGCCTGCCGCGAGCTCGCCCTTTACGCAGACTCAATAGGCTCGATGTTCGCAGTGGAAACAGGTCCTGAAACCTCAAGGGTTTTATGTGATTTTCTTGATTCGCTCGGAGCGATGGGGGTAAGGGTGAATATGGACCCGGCTAACCTTGTTATGTGCGTTGCGGACGACCCGGTCAAAGGGGTTGATACGCTTAAAAAATATATCGTTCATACCCATGCAAAAGACGGGGTTATGATAGGCGAGCGCGAAGGTTATGAAGAGATGCCGCTCGGCCAGGGCTGGGTGGACTGGGATAATTATCTGATCGCTTTAAACACTATCGGTTTTACCGGCTTTTTAACCATTGAGCGCGAAGTGGGGGAAGATCCTGAGGCTGATATTAAATTGGCTAAGGATTTTTTGACCGATAAACTGCATAAATTAGAGCTTAATAAATGAAAGGAAAAATAAATCATATGCTGCCTTTTCAAATAGATTTAACGGGTAAAACCGTTGTGGTTACCGGAGGGGGAGGGGTTTTGTGCTCGGAGTTCGCGCGCGCCCTCGCCGCCTGCGGCGCTTCTGTCGCGCTGCTCGATATAAAACCGGAGAATGCGAAAGCTGCCGCCGATAAAATCGGGGATAATGCGATGGCGGTCGAAGCCGATGTTTTAAGCCGCGAAAGCCTTGAGGCGGCGCGCGGAATTGTCGCTCAAAAATTCGGCGGCTGCGATATTTTAATAAACGGCGCGGGAGGCAACTCCCCGAGATGTACGACGGCTGCCGAATATTTTAAGCCTGAAAACACAGACGGGCTGAATTTTTTTGATATACTTCCTGAAGATTTAAGATTTGTTTTCGATATTAATTTTACCGGCGCGTTTTTGACCACGCAGGTTTTTGCCAAGGACATGATAAACAAAAGCGGAGCCTGCATAATAAATATTTCAAGCATGAACGCATTCACTCCCCTCACCAAAATACCCGCTTATTCGGCGGCGAAAGCGGCGGTTTCAAATTTCACCCAATGGCTCGCGGTGCATTTTTCCAAAGCGGGTATAAGGGTCAACGCGATAGCTCCGGGATTTTTTGTTAGTGAGCAGAACCGGGCGCTGCTTTTTAATACCGACGGTACGCCGACCGCGCGCGCGGATAAAATACTTGCGGCTACCCCCATGAACAGGTTCGGCGAAGCAACAGAGCTGCTCGGCGCGCTGTTATGGCTGTGCAGTTCTGAAGGATCGGGTTTTGTTAATGGGGCTGTGATTCCCGTTGACGGCGGGTTCAGCGCGTACAGCGGCGTTTAACGGCTGTTTAAAAATATAGAAGGTGAAAAATATGACGTCAAACGAAGAAACAAAACCCAATCGGGAACTTATCGAAGAAAACCAAAAACTGCGCGAAGAGGTTGAACAATTAAACCGGGAACTCAAAAAATCCGCGCGGGAACTGCGAATAAACAACAGTTTTCTCGATAAAGTAACTAAAGCGGCGGATGCGAAAGATACTCTGAACACCGCTTTATCTGAAGCTAATATAAAACAAAGAGCATATACCGATATGCTGCTGCAGAGCTGCCCGAATATAATCATACTCTTTGATTCCGAAGGCAGTTTTGTGCTGTCCACGGAAGCTTTTATGAAAGCGACCGGTACACCCAACTTTAATTACGTAAAAAACCGCAAATATACGGAGATTTTCCCGAAATATTTTTCCGAAGAAAACATGGAAGCTTTTGATGCGGCTTTTAAAAAAACCGGTTCTTCGGATGAGAGCATCCATTTTGACGCGTTTGTTGATTTCAACCGCTCAAATCAACCGAGGTTTTATTCGATTGAACTCAGCCGCACCGGCGATGAGCTGAATAAAGAAAGCGATATGTCGGGAGTGCTTGCGGTTATGGTGGATTTAACCGACTTTATGCATGAAAAACAACGCGCCGAGGATGCAAACAACGCCAAAAGCGATTTTTTGGCAAATATGAGCCATGAGATCAGAACTCCTATGAACGCAATTATCGGGATGAGCGAAATGCTCGGCCGCTCGGATATGAATGAACAGCAGCAAAAATATGTTTCGGATATAAAAAAATCATCAGGCGCACTATTGTCCATTATAAACGATATTCTCGATTTTTCCAAGATTGAAGCCGGGAAAATTGAGCTTATCAACAACGATTATAATATAAAAATGCTGCTCGAACATCTTTATTCCATATTTGCCGCGCTCTGCGGCGAAAAAAAACTCAAAATTGAAATCGATATTTCCCCCGATTTCCCCGAAACGGTTTTCGGCGATGAAACCAGAGTCCGCCAAATTCTCACCAATCTTTTATCCAATGCTGTAAAATATACGCAGCAAGGAAGCATAAAGCTGAAGGCCGGATTTCCGGAAAATAATTCGCTGCAGTTTGAAGTTTCAGATACCGGAATAGGTATCCGCAGCGAAGACCGGGAAAGATTGTTCAGACCTTTCGAACAGCTCGATATTCAAAAAAACAAAAACATCATAGGCACCGGACTCGGTCTCGCCATCACTCATAACTTATGTCTGCTTATGGGCGGCAGACTTTGGCTTGAAAGCGTCTACGGCGAAGGCTCGGTTTTTTATGTGAATATCCCTTATTTTGAAGCCGATAAAACGGTCTTTACAGAACCGGGCGAAATCGCCGGATTTTTGGCGCCCGAAGCTAAAATTCTCATCGTTGACGATATCGACATCAATCTCACCGTGGTGGAAGCTCTGCTCGGTGTTTTCGGTATAACTCCGGATTTGGCGCAGAGCGGAAAAAAAGCCCTTGAGCTTGCCGGAGCCAACAGGTACGATATGATATTTATGGATCATATGATGCCGGAAATGGACGGCATAGAAACAACAAAACATATACGGGAACTCGGCGGCCGGAACAGCGAAGTGCCCGTCATCGCGCTTACGGCAAACGCGATAGCGGGCGTTGAGCAGATGTTCCTTGAAAACAAATTCAACGATTTTCTGCCCAAACCCGTTGTTATAACCGCTTTAAACCGCTGCCTGAGAAAATGGCTGCCTGATAATATATTGACTGAAGATTAAAAAGAATGAGCTGCTCAGTTTTCAACGTTCCCGCATTTTACAGGTAAACACAAATTTTGAACCTTTGCCGGGTTCGGATTCAACCCATATATCCCCTTCAAGCATTTCAATTATATGTTTTGATATGGCGAGTCCGAGACCGGCGCCGCTGTAACTGCGGGTAAGGCTGTCGTCTGCCTGTTCAAAAATATTGAATATTTTATCCTGCAGTTCCTTTGACACGCCTATACCGCTGTCGGTTATTTCGGTTTTAAGGATGACCGCGCCGTCCAAGCTGTCGACAACGGACACAGAAAAATGGATGCTGCCGTTTTCCGGAGTGAATTTAACCGCGTTAGTCAATAAGTTGGTTATAACCTGAGCCAGCCGTTTTTCTTCCCCAATCAGCAGTATAGGTATCGCTTGGTCAATTTTATATGTTAAACTCTGTTGTTTTTTTTCGGTTTCGGGCTTGATTTTTTCCAGTATTTTCCGGCACATCGTGTTGACGGAAAACACAGAGTTCACAGGCGTAAACATATCCGTGCTGTTGCCGGACAATTCAAGCAGATCATTTATAAGCCCGAGCAATTTCTGCCCCGAATTTTCGATTTTATTCAAGTAATACGCGGTCTTTTCGGGTTCTTTAAACTGTTTGGCGATCTGGGTCATACCCATGATCACATTCATCGGAGTGAGCATTTCATGGCTCATATTTGAAAGAAAGGATATTTTGGCGCGGCTGCTTTTTTCGGATAGTTCTTTTTCGATAATAAGACGCATCTGATTTATCAGCTTTATTTGATTTTTTACCCTCAGCCTGACAATTTCAGGTGCGAACGGCTTGAATATATAATCGGCGGCGCCGAGCATAAGCCCTTTTTCTTCATCCCCCGCTTCATTCAGCCCCGAAATAAAAATAACGGGGATATAACGTGTAGCCTCAGAGTTTTTAAGAGCGGTGATCACGGCGTGACCGTCCATTTCCGGCATGATGATATCGAGCAGAATAACGTCGGGTAAAAATTTTTCCGCCGTTTCGATAGCGTCCTGTCCGTCTTTTACCGCGTAAATGGTATATTCGTTTCCCAGGATCTGCGTAAGGGCTTCAATGACAAGATGTCCGTCATCGACTATAAGCACGCTGTTTTTTTGCTCTGTGTTCATAAATCAATCACTCTCCTTCATGTTCTCTCTTTTTTTTAATTTCGCGGAGGGTGCCTGCGGCGAATTTAAAATCATATTTTTCTATCTGCCGCGCGAGTTCAGCGCAGCCGGGAACCGCCCGTATATCGGGGAGTAATTCCGCGCAGGCGGGATTCCTGTTTTCAAGCATATTTTCAAGTTTGTCAAGCAGCTCCGCGATCTGCCCGGCATCCGGAGTTTTTGATATATCCGCTTCACCTCCGGAGCCGTCATTGAGCAGCTGGGCGAGTTCGCTGAGAGTTTTTTCGAGTTCGGTTTTAAACCGGTTCATTTTATCTTCGGGCACCGCATCCGAGCCTGTTTTAAGTATAGCTTCAATCTCCGAAACCGCCGCGCGCAGCTCGGCTTTACCTATCAGCCCGGCGCTGCTTTTCAGGGTATGCGCCAATCTGTGCGCATATTCTGTCTTACCCTGTTTCACGGCGTCTGCCAGCTGTTCATATACGTTCAGATTATTTTTAACGAAACTTTTCTGCAGTTTATGCCGCAGCTCGTTATTTTTCCGTTCTTCTTCGCGGTTATCTTCCTTGGTTGTGCTCACGGGAACAAGATATTTGAGCAGAACGCGCCATAACTCCTGTGCGGTGAAAGGTTTGCCCAAACAATCGGGAATACCGTTTTTACGGTAATGCTCGAGGTCCCCCGCCATAATATTTGCAGTCATCGCGACTATGGGAGAAGGCGAACCCAGTTCCTTGATTTTTGCCGCTGCGCCGATCCCATCCAGCACCGGCATAAATATATCCATAAAAATAAGGTCAAAGGGTTCGGAGTTTTTATCCAGCCGCTCCGCGACAAGATCCACACCGATTTTACCGTTCTCCGCCGTCACCGTCAAGAGCCCCAAACGCATAAGGTGTTCGCATATAACCTCGCGGTTCATCGGATTATCGTCGCACACAAGCACAACGCCGCTGAAGCGCGGTTTTTCCTTTATTTCGCGCTCAAAGTTTTCAGAGATATGATCAGGGGCCGAGACGGTTTCAAAATTCGCTTCAAACGCAAAAACACTGCCTGATCCGACTGTGCTTTCAACCGTCAGAACGCCTCCCATAAGTTTAACGATATTGTTGGCTATAGCCAGTCCCAGCCCCGTACCCCCGTAATTCCGGGTCATACTCGAATCCGCCTGGGTGAAAGGTTCAAATATTCCTTTTATATGCTCCTCGCTCATACCGATACCGCTGTCCTCCACTTCAAAACGCATCAACGCGGAGGATTCAGACATGGTTTTCACTATTGAGGTGAGCGTTATCAATCCGGTATTGGTGAATTTAACGGCGTTTGACAAAAGATTCATCAGCACCTGGTAAAGCCTTACAGGGTCACCGACAAGTTTTTTGTTTTTGAGTTTATCGGCGCATAAATTTAATTCAAGCCCTTTTTCTCTTGTTTCGGGCAGAATGACCGACTGGCAGCGCAGCATAATTTCAAGCAGATCAAAAGGAACGTTTTCAAGCTCTATTTTCCCCGATTCAATCTTTGAAATATCAAGGACATCGTTTATAATATGCAGCAGCCACACGGCGCTTTCTTTGATTTTGGTGAGATACCCGGCGATTACCGGATTAAGCATATCCTCAGAGTTATCGAGCGCGAGCTCAGCGAACCCGATAATACTGTTCATGGGCGTTCTGATCTCGTGGCTCATGGTGGCAAGAAACCTGCTTTTGGCTTTGCTGCTCTCCTCGGCGCTCTCCGCTCTGCGTCTTTCCTCGATAACTTTTTCAAGCTCGCGCATATCGCGGGTATACCCGGCAACAGCGTGCCCGCCTTCATATTCCACGCGCACAAGCACCACTTCCGCAGGCATAATCGTGCCGTCAAGCATTTTATACATCCATTTGAACTCACAGCTGCCGGATTCGAACGCTTTGTCGATATATTTTTTGAGTATATCGACAGAACGCTGCCCGTCAGGCTGTAACTCGGGGTAAAGCTCGCTGTACCGGTTCAAATATTCCTGTTTGTTCTTGAAGCCGAACAGCTTGACCGCCGCTTCATTGCAGTCGATAAGATTGGCGCTGCTGTCCCATAACCGTGCGCAGAGAGGGGTTTTGTCGAGTAAAATTTTTGCGCGTCTGTTAGCTTTGGTTATCTCGTCGACCATGGTCTCCATATTGCTCGAATAATCCTGTACGGCGTTTTGCACACGTATATACAGTATTTGGTTGGATATCCGTTTTTGCAGCAGGGGTCCGGAAAACGGTTTGGTTATATAATCCACCGCTCCGAGGCTGAACCCTTTGCGCTCACTCTCCTCATCGCTTTTTGAAGTGAGAAAAATCACGGGGATATGTTTATATCTGTCGTCAGATTTGAGTTTTTCGATAGCTTCAAAACCGTTCATATCCGGCATCTCCACATCGAGCAGAATCAAATCGGGGATATCGCGCTCAAGATTTTCAAAAAGCGTTTTGGCAGATTGAACGGTATAGACTCTGTAGAACGCCTGCAGCATACTTTTTCCCTGGCTCAAGGTAGCCGCATTGTCATCGACCAGCACCACTTTATAGCGTGTATTATCCATTTATTTTCCCTCCATTTTTAAAATCAAAGCCTTAATCAAAGCATCCGCTTCATCGTATTCGCCTATTAAAATATTATCGTTGATCCTCCGCACAAATACGTTAAGGGGCGTCCCGTATGTCATATTCAACAGACTTTCGGCTATTATGTTCATAGCCCCCGCATCAAATTCAGCAATTTTTGATTGTAACCCGATAAGAGCCGGTTTTACCGTATCGGCATCAGCGGTGATTTCTTCCGGCTGCAGTTTTTTCAGCGTTTCGTTTATATTCAAAAGAATTGTTTTAAAAACGGTTATAAAATCATCGGTATTCGCTTTTATATAATCTGTGTCTTCGGCTTTAGCGGCGAGCTCCAAAGCTTTCGCGGACTCAGCCAGTTCGTCCGCGCCTATTACCATAGCCGCCCCTTTGATCCCATGCACATGGACGGCATATAATGCGATATCTTCCGATTCGAGGCAGTGTATGATTTCGCTCATGCGTTTTACGCCGTCTTCATAAAATGCGGCGAGCGCATCAAGATAAAGATTCGGGTTGCTGCCCGAACGTATAACGCCCGCGGCGGTATCGATGCCTTTTATTATTATCGCGTCGGTAACGGCAGGAAACGCCGGAGGCAAATCCTCGAGCGAAAAGTTTTCCTGTTTGTTTTTCGGCAGCCAGCGTCCGAGAACGGAGTTTAAAAGTACGGTATCGATCGGCTTTGACATAAAATCATCGAACCCGTTCTCTAAAAACATCTCTTTTATACCGGAGACGGCGTTTGCCGTCAGGGCGATTATGGGCAGGGTTTTATAATAAGGCTCTTTTTCGCCGGCATCCCTGATATGTTTTGTCGCTTCAACCCCGTCCATTTCGGGCATCCTGTGGTCCATAAACACTATATCATATTTTTTCTTATGCACCGCTTCAACCGCTTCCCTGCCGTTTCTGCACAGGTCAATCTGCATATTATACGGAGCGAGCAGCCCCTTGATAACCTCAAGGTTGGTGTTTATATCGTCGGCAATGAGCACTTTGGCTTCGGGAGCGGTGAAATTGGCTGTGGAATCACCGGATATGTTGTAGTTAAAGCTGTCGTATACGCCGTTCAAAACATTCGCTATGGGCGTACAGTATGCCGGCATTGAGAGTATATTTAAATCATTTTCCGGGACAGATTTGCCGAATTCGGTGAGTATAACGATTTTCGCGTTTTTTCCGAATTTTGCAATTATATCGTTGTTAGCTTCATAAAGCGCGAACGATATAAAGATAAAGTCATAGGCATTTTCCGTAAGTTTTTCGCAAAGCTCCGCGTTGTTTTTTACAAGTATGCAGCGCACCCCGAGGTTTTCAACGGTGCGGATTATAGAATCAGAGTGTATTTTACGCCGCTCATACAGCAGAATCTTTTTGGTTTCCGGGCTGCTGACCGAAGCCATAGGTTCGCGGCTTTCATATTTCTGCGGCAGTCTCACGGTGAATGTGCTGCCTTTACCGTACTCCGAAGCGACGTCGATCTTCCCGCCCATCGCTCGGACTATATTGTTCGTTATAGCGAGCCCGAGCCCGATCCCTTCGATGCCCCTGTTTTTATCTCTGTCAAATTGAGAGAAATCATCGAACAATTTACCGATATCCTCTTTTTTTATTCCCTTGCCGCTGTCTGACACCTCAAAGATTATATTTATAATTCCCTCCGAGCTGATCTCCCCTTTTATTGTGAAGGAAACATACCCTTTTTCGGTATATTTTACGGCGTTGCCCAGTATATTTATGAGTATCTGGCGTATGCGCAGCTCGTCCCCGAACAGGCTTCCCGGGATATTGCAGTCCGCATTGACAGCCAGCCGGATCTGTGAATCGAGCAGTCTCATCCTGATTATGCTTACCACATCGTTGATAAGCGAGGAAATAGAATATTCGGCTTCAATGATCTCAAAATTGCCCTTCTCTATTTTTGCCAGATCGAGTATATCGTTGATAATACCCAGCAGATTCCCGCCGGAATGTTTTATCTCATTCAAGTATTTGCGCGCGGGATCCGAAAGGTTTTCGCGCAGCGCGAGTTCTGTCATACCGATTACCGCGTTCATCGGTGTGCGTATTTCATGGCTCATTTTAGCCAGAAACTCGCTTTTTGCGCGGCTGCTCTGCTCGGCGAGTTCTTTGGCGGCGGTGAGCTCGGTTATATCGACCGATTCCTGTAGATGCACGATTCTGCCGTCCGACCAGCGTATATACCTGTCGGTGTTGCTGTAGGTCAGCCCGGTGAACGAGTTTTTTTCTTCCCATTTGATGACCCTGCCCGGTTCAAGATCGAGTTTGTGGCAGGGGCAGAAAGAACATTTTTTATCCTTACCCCTCTGAAGCACTTTATAGCATGTCTGACCTGTAATGTCTTCGTTTATACCGAAATGGGTTTTCATGTTGTTGTTGATAAAAAGAATCTCGCCGGTTTCGGGGACGGTGACATATACCATCAAGTCGATGCTGTTCAATATATTTTCCATCGTCTGCGTAATACGGTTGCGCATAAGTGCGGAAACGATCATATTTCCCGCGGCGCGCAGCAGCGCTTCTGAATTTATTGTGAAAATGCGTTCCGCTCTGCAGTCGTCAAACCCGATAAAACCCCAGAATTCACCGTTTAAAAACACAGGAACAACCAAAACCGAAAGGGTATCGGCTTGAGTGAGATACGGTTTTTCATCAAGCGGCAGGTCCTTCGCCGTACTGTTGCGGCATTTGCCGGCTGACAGGGTTTCGAATAAAAACGGTGCGTTTTCGTTGTATGATAAATTGATGTTTAAAGAAAAATATACCTTTTTGAAGTTTTCCGCGCTTTGAGGCCACTCATAAATCTGGCTCGCGCGAACGTCGCCTCCGACAACGGAGTTTTCCCAGATATACACGCGGTCGGCTTCGACGCTCGAAGCGAGCATCTCCATCGCTTTGAATATATTTTCATCGAATTTGCCGATATTGGATTCGAGCAGCAGCGAGGATATACTGTTCACCGCAGTAAGGCGTTCGTTATGCCGGTTGATCTCGTTCAGCATACGGTTGTGTTCTCTCATATCGAGCGTATATCCCGCAATCAGATAATCGCCGTCTCCCCTGTCGATTTTCACGAGGGTAGCCTCGGTGGTCATCAGCGTGCCGTCCCGCATCTTGTATGTCCACTCGAAAAAACTGCGCCCTTCTTCAACGGTTTTTTTATGGTATGCCGCTATTTTTTCGTATGAGTTCTGTCCGTCGGGCTGCAGCTCGGGGTAAAGCGTTGTATGTTTTTCAAGGTATTCCTGTTTGTCGGAGAATCCGAACAACCTCAGCGCTTCCTCGTTGCAGTCGATTTTTTTAAAGCTGCTGTTGAACAGCTGGCAGCATACAGGGGCGGAATTGAGCATAAACATTATCCGCTCATACAGTATATGCTCCGCTTCTTCCGCTTTTCTCCGCTCGGTGATATCGAGCACAATCCCGAGCAGCCCTTCGATCCCGCCGTTGTTAATCAGCGGGGTCTTGATAATTTCAAGAATCTTGCTTGTTCCATCGGGATAATCCACGGTTTCTTCTATTGTCACAGTCATTCCTCCGTCGAATACCCTATCGTCTATATCGGTGTATTTTTTTGCCATATTTCCGTTAAACAGCTCTATATCATACGGGGTTTTACCGATAATATCGGTTGTTTCGCTGCCGAGTATCTCCCTTAAGGCGCGGTTGCTGTTCATATATTTGCCGTTTAAGCTCTTGAAAAATATACCGGCGGGCAGCGAATTGAATATTGCGTTGATTATTGAGGACTGTTCTTTTATTTTATTTTCTTTCCTGCGGTTGTTTGCGACCATAAAAATTAAAATAACAGTCAGCACAAAAAGGAAAGATACAAGTACGCTCAGCGTTATCACCTGTCTTTGAGCGAGCTGACGTGAATAATCATATATGCGGTCGGTCCAGGAGGAGGAGATGCCGGCGACATCGATAAACCGCAGCGTTTTGCTGATAATGGAGCAAAGCAGTTCCTCGTCTTTGTTGAAGCCAAAATACGATTCTGTCTGTGCGGGAAAGTTAAAGTTTATCTTATAGCCCTGTTTTTCGCGGTAATTCAGCTGATAACGCAGCAGATGAGCGTTTGAAAGGGCGAGTTCGATCTCATTTTTTTCCAGAGCCTGCAGCAGATCGTTGTGGTTTTGGTATAACTTTAAGTTGGTATTTTCGGGAAACCATATATTATACATATCATAATAAGCCGAAGAACCGACGGTGCCCACGGTATAATGCGCGATTTGAAACAGTTCAAGCGCAGGCAGCTCCGATTTTGACAAAAATGCGAAAGATGATGAAAAACAGGGGATCTCCGCCCAGATAAACTCGTCTTTGCGGCTTTCGGTGAACAGCAGCTCCGAAACCAGCGCCGCTTCGCCGTTTTTTACCCTTTCGAGGATTGCTGACCAGGGTTCGTGCCCGCTGTTTATAATCTCGAACTCAATACCGGTTAAAACCGCTGTTTCGGTCAATATATCAAGGGCGATCCCCTGAAATTCTTTTTCGGTTGAGTTGAAAAAACTGACGGGATAATTTGTGGTTTCAAGCACAACGGGAACAGCACCTCTGAGATTTTCAATATAAGCCCGTTCCTCATCGGTGAAAGAAAGACTCAATGCAAATTTAGAATAATCCCGCACACCCTCGGCATACAGCTCATTGAGCTTTTTTATCCCTCCTGCGGCGATATATTTGTCGAGAGCCGATATGAGCGGGGTGAGTTCGGGGTTGGCTGTGGTCATTGAAACAGGGGTGAACACCAGCGGGAATATCTCGCGGCTGTGTATATTCTCGTTGAGCGCGTATCTGTACGCGCTCACAAAATCATTGATAAACGCGTCGATAACCCCGTCCCGCATCAAATCGACTTCGTTTTGTCCGATTGATCTCGATATCGGAACCGTTTCAAAATCGAGATCGGGATAGACGTCTTTTATGCTCTGAGCGGTGATGGTGCCTTCAAGAAACCCGATCTTCAATCCTTTGAGATCGCTCTCCGTTTCGATGTTTAAAGAATCCCCGTATGTAAACAGCCCAAGGGTGCGCTGAGCTATGGGCTCGCTCATAAAGTATACCGTGCGGCGCTCGGGGGTCGGGGTCAGATCCCCGGCAAAATCGAGGGACATATCGCTCAGCCCGCTTACAAGCTCCGCCCACTCAACATTGCCGCGCGGAATAAACTCCGCACCGAACAACCCGGAGAGCAGCGCGCAAAACTCCGGCGTGAATCCCGCGTATGAACCCGGGACATGATTGAATATTTCGGTCGAGGCGGCGCCCGCATAAACAAAACTCTGTCTTTTTTCCAGCAGCATTTCGACTCCGCGTATCTCTTCTTCGGTTATTCCGGGTATATCGCGGTAAGATTTTACGGAGTCTATGTCAAAAGACGCGGACTCAAAAACACAACCGGACATACCGCAGCTTATAACAGCCGCGGCGAGCAGCGCGGCGGCTGTACGTTTGATCAAACTCATAACACCGCCGCTCCCGTTTTTTCAAATTCTTTTTCATGTTCGAGGAAAATTTTTATCAGCGCGGGATCAAAATGTTTTCCGCTGAGGGTTTTTATGATATCGACAGCTTCCCTGTGATCCATCATATCCCTGTGCGGCCGGCGGTTGGTGAGCGCGTCATACACGTCCGCAATCGCCATAAGCCTGCCCTGGAGCGGTATCTCCTCGCCTTTAAGCCCTTTGGGGTATCCCGTGCCGTCCCATTTTTCGTGATGGCTGCCGGTCAGAATCTCGGCATGCTGCAAAAGGTTTTTAGCGTCCACGTTTTCCCTTATTTTCTGGATGATTTTCATGCCGAAATCGGTATGAAACTTCATATCCGCAAACTCTTCCTCGGTCAGTTTTTCGGGTTTGTTTAGTATAATATCGGAGACGGCGATTTTTCCTATATCGTGCAGCTGCGCGGACATAAGGAAAATGTCTATATCCCAGCCGGCTACTTCTTCTTTATAGTCGTTGTGTTTGAGCAGAATATCGGTGAATATTTTAAGACAGCGTTTGATTCTTTCGGTATGTCCTCCTTCAACCCCATCGCGGATATCGCTTATATTGGATATGGTTTTAAAAATCACATTGAGCTGAGCGGAGGGTTTGGGTTTATATTCATGGGGTTTACCGGTGATTTTCGCATCGGCGAATTCGTTTTCGTGTTTTATGAAGACGTCATCGATATGCGGATCAAAATGTTTACCCAATCCGCTTTTTATAATATCGAGAGCATCCTCGTGGGAAAACGCCTTTTTATACGGGCGGTCGTTTGTCAGGGCGTCATATACATCGACAATCGCCATCAGCCTGCCCTGAAGCGGTATGAGATCGCCGGCTGTTCCCAAAGGATATCCCGTGCCGTCCCATTTTTCATGATGGCTTCCCGCAAGTATCTTCGCGTGTGCCAAAAACGCGTTTTCCGCCGTGCTGCTCTCTATTCTTTCTATGATTTCTTTGCCGAATGCGGCGTGTTTTTTCATCTCTTCAAATTCATCGTCGGTGAGTTTACCGGGTTTTAACAGGATCTCGTCTTTTATCGATATTTTTCCCACATCATGCAGCTGTGAAGACATAACAAACAGATCGATATCCCATGAGGATAATTCGCTTGTATAAACGTCGTTTTTCAGCAGCGCTTCAACCAGCAGCCGGAGGTAATTCTGTGTTCTTTCTATGTGTCCTCCCGTCACATTGTCGCGGCACTCCACCAATTCAGCCACCGTCTTTAAGATCGCGTTCTGGAGCTCGAACACTATCTGTGTCTTTTCAAAGACCATACCCTCAAGACTTCCGCTGTACCGTTTAAGCTCATGTTTTTGTGTTTCGAGCAGCAGATGCAGCTCGATGCGCTTGAGCAGCAGGTCCTGTGAAAACGGCTTGAATATATAGTCCACCGCTCCCAAATCGAGCCCTTCAATTTCGCTTTCGGGGTCTATCATGGCGGACAGGAAAATAACAGGGATATCAGCGGTTTTTTCATCGTTTTTTAGTGTTTTTATGATTTCATAACCATTCATTTCCGGCATCTCTATATCGAGCAGAACCAAATCGGGCATAACCTTTTCAAGCAGACTGAAAAAGGTTTTCCCCGATGCAACCGTGAATATATCGTATGTCTCGGCGAGCACGCTCCTGGCTAAGGTGAGATATATTCTGTCGTCGTCAACCATAATTATTTTTTTACGGTCGTTTTCCATATCATCATCCCTTCCTGTTAATATTTATTTACCTGTCTAATTATATCATAAAATTACTTAAATTACAAGACAAATTTATAATTTTATTTTATATATCAAGTTTGCGTAAAAATGTTTTATAAGGTTAAAAATATTTGATTTATTAATATTTCTCTGGTATAATATATTTTAGTGAGGATAAATAAGTTATGAAAGATTTTGTACACCTGCACACACACACGGAATACAGCCTGCTCGACGGTGCCTGCCGAATCTCCGAGCTCCCCAAAGCGGTGAAAAGTTTGGGGCAGGGCGCCGTCGCAATAACCGACCACGGGAATATGTTCGGGGTTGTGGATTTTTATAAAGCCTGTAAAAAAGAGGGCATAAAACCGATTATCGGCTGCGAGGTTTATGTCGCGCGCCGTACACGGTTCGATAAAGTACACGAATTTGACGCGGACAGCGGGCATCTTGTGCTGCTCGCGGAAAACGAAACCGGTTATAAAAATTTAATATATATGGTATCCCTCGCGTATATCGAGGGGTTTTACAGCAAACCGCGCGTGGACTTGGAGCTGCTGCGCGGCTGCAGCGAGGGCATAATCGCGCTTTCGGCGTGTCTTGCGGGGGTTATTCCGCGGTTTTTGATGTATAACGATTATATCCCCGCGAAAAACTACGCCCTTGAAATGGTTAAGATTTTCGGCATTGACAATTTTTATCTTGAGCTTATGGACCATAATCTGCCCGACCAGAGCAGGGTCAACAGAAGGCTCGCCCGTCTTTCGGAGGAGACGGGCATAGCGCTTGTAAGCACAAATGACGCGCATTATATAAACAAAGAGGACGCGTATTCCCAGGCGCTTATGATCTGCATACAGACGAATAAAACCATAGACGAAGGCAACCCCGTGGGTTTTGAAACCGACGAATTTTACCTCAAAAGCGGCGAGCAGATGCATGAGCTTTTCGGGGAATACAAAGACGCGCTTGAAAACAGCGTGAAAATAGCGGAACGCTGCAATGTGGAGTTTGATTTTGATAAAACATATCTGCCCGGTTTTAAAACGCCGGAAAATATTGAGCCGGGCGATTATCTTAAAAAACTGAGCTATGAAGGGTTTGAGCGGTACACCGCGGCAAACAGCGGCACAGACCGCACGGCATATAAAACCCGGCTGGATTTTGAGCTTGAGGTGATAATCAGCATGGGCTATGCGGATTATTACCTGATTGTGTGGGACTTTATAAACTATGCCCGCAGCCAAAGCATCCCAGTTGGTCCCGGGCGCGGCTCCGGCGCGGGCAGCTTGACCGCGTTTTTTATCGGTATAACCGGCATTGATCCGATAAAATACAACCTGCTGTTCGAGCGGTTTTTGAATCCCGAACGCGTGAGTATGCCGGATTTTGATATCGATATATGCCAGGACAGACGCGGCGAGGTGATCGAGTATGTGGTGAATAAATACGGACAGGATAACACGGCGCATATCATCACTTTCGGCACAATGGCGGCAAAAGCGGCGATCAAAGACGTGGGGCGCGCGCTTGGGGTAAGTCTCGGCGAGGTAAATATAATCTCAAAACTCATCCCGAACGCGGTGAACATGACGCTAAAAAAAGCGCTTGAACAGTCAAGCGGGCTTAAAGCGAGGTATGAAAACGATGATACCGTGAAAAATTTGATCGATACCGCGTCAAAACTCGAAGGTATGCCGCGTCATTCCTCGACCCACGCGGCGGGGCTCGTGATAACGGGTGAACCGGTTTTCAGGTATGTGCCGCTCGCTTTGAGTTCGGGGGAGCGTGTGACACAGTTTGACATGAATACGGTGGCGGATTTGGGGCTGCTGAAAATCGATTTTTTGGGGCTGAGGTATCTGACTGTGATCGAAAACACCGTAAAACAGATACGCAAAACAGAAAAAGATTTTGATATAGAGAAAATCGATTTGGAAGATGAAAATATATATAAACTGTTTTGCAGCGGCAGCACCGACGGTATTTTTCAATTTGAGGCTTCCTGGGTGAAAAACCTGATGATTTCGGCAAAACCCGAATATTTCGAGGATTTATCCGTGCTAAACGCGCTTATCCGCCCCGGACCCATGTCGCTTATCCCCATGTACATAAAAAACCGTCACAACAAAGAACAGGTGAGTTACCGTGTGCCGCAGCTAAAAGACATTCTCGAAGTCACCTACGGCTGCATCGTATATCAGGAGCAGGTGATGCAGATTTTCAGGGAGCTTGCGGGGTATTCATACGGACAGGCGGATATTGTGAGGAGAGCGATGTCAAAAAAAATCAGCTCGGTTATGGAGGAGGAGCGCGGGAGATTCCTTGCGGGCTGTGAGGCGAATGGTATAGACGGCGATGCGGCGGTTGAAATTTTTGAAATTATTGCGGAGTTCGCAAATTACGGTTTTCCTAAAGCTCACGCGGCGGCATACGCGCTGATCTCATACAGGACAGCGTATCTTAAGTGTTATTATAAAGAGGAATTTTTATGCGCCCTTATGAGCTCGGTGCTGCACGATACAGCCAAACTCAGCGTATATTCGGCGGAATGTTCGCGGCTGGGTATAAGCCTTCTGCCCCCGGATATAAATTACAGCGCGGCGGATTTCTCCGTTTCGGGTGCGCAGCAGAAAAAAAGCATCAGATACGGGTTATCCGCGATAAAAAATGTTGGTGTGGGATTTATAAACAGTATAATATTCGAGCGTGAAACAAATGGAAAGTTTAAATCTTTCACGGATTTTCTGTCGCGGGCGGTACACAGCGAACAGCTGAACAAACGCCAGCTTGAAGCGCTGATCAAATGCGGTGTCTTTGACAGTTCAGGCGTTTTCCGCAGCCGGCTGCTGGCAAAATACGAGGAGCTTACGGATAATTTTCTTAATGAAAAAAAGGTCAACACCGAAGGTCAGATCGATCTTTTCGCGGAGCTGCAGAGCGCCGGCATCGTTGAAGCTGAGGTTATTTACCCCGATATACCCGAACTTGGCCTGCGTGAAAAACTCGCGCTGGAAAAAGAAGCCGCCGGCCGTTTTTTTTCGGGGCATCCGCTCGACGATTATAAAGAAACTTTAAAAAAGCTCGGAAGTATGAGTATTTCAAGCATAACCGAATATTTCGGCGAAGAACATGAGGAGAGCGGCGCGCGGGATATAAAGGTGACTGCGGCGGGAACAGTGGGGGAACTCACCGTTAAGCGCACGCGAAACGGCGAAGATATGGCGTTTTTTCTGCTTGAGGACGAGTTTTCATCTATTGAAATCGTTGTATTCCCGAAAAAATACGCGCAGCTGGGCGCGGAGCTTAAAGCCGGGGAGTTGATCGCGGCGGTTGGAAATATTTCCCCGGGACGCGAGGAGACCGCAAAAATTTATCTCGACAAAATCATCAGGCTGGAAAAACAAAATCCGGCGCAAAACGCTGCGCCGGAA
>Ga0099364_10004853_pt1 | contig 20228 bp, 19 predicted proteins | sample TergutTh196P3_FD_73070 | JGI IMG/M metagenome (GOLD analysis project Ga0099364, IMG submission 73070) | Microcerotermes parvus P3 segment gut microbial communities from Pointe-Noire, Republic of the Congo - Th196 P3 | ecosystem: Host-associated > Arthropoda: Insects > Digestive system > Gut ... | reverse complement strand
ATCCCTAAAAGCCGCATGAGCTTTTTTCGTATGGCGTTTAACGGTTCTGACAGGAGCGCTTCTCTTCCCGGCTCTTCTTCGGTCAGGGCAAAAAGGGATGTTCCCAGCTCCATTAAAAGGGGCCGGCTAATTTTAACAGGAATGCTCTGGCGACACTTTGCGTAGCTCCTCCGGGAACGTCGCGGGTTTCTGAGCGAGCCCAGCCTTGAAAGAGCCAGGGAAACATCCCTGTAAGAAGCTTCGGGAATAGACTCACCTATCTTGCCATAAGAGAAAAGGTTCTTTGCCAGGAGAATATTATTTACGACGGGCACGTCCAGTTTCTCAGCTGCCTGAATTATAGTTTCAGCTGAAGCGCCCCTTTCCAGAAAAACCAACATTGGAGCGAACATATTTTCCTCGTCGTATTTCAAACCCGCAGCCGTTTCCTTGCCGGTAATAATTATATTACAAAACTGAACGCAGGAATCGAGGATCGATGTAGCTGCTTCGGGTATGTATTTATCTTCATGCTTCATGGGTATTCATCTTACAGCGTATCCGGGGTGTCCAGCAAGGCAGGTAGGCGCATACTTGTCTCAAGGAAGCCCATTGTGCGTTTTTTTACGTTGATATCCAATAGGGCAAAGCCGTCATCTTCAAAAATGCGGAGGCCCCGGATAGATATGGGATCGTTTTCGGATATTCCCGCCTCGTCGGCAATGGAACCTCGGACTACTTTTCTTACCTGATAGGAAGAAAACATGCTAGTTCCCGTCGGGGGGGCCAAAATAATCCCGAAAAGAGGCGCCGTTATTCGTTCCCTTGAGTCCCTTTGAGCTGCATCCACCATTGGCACCAAAGGCCTGCTTGTCAGCCTGATAATATAACTGGATGCGTTCCCGTCAGAATCCATAACTTCAAGAGTTACCAGCTCTCCGGGTTTGAGAGAAAAAAGACTGTCTTGCAGGGCCGGGATAAGCGCTCCCTGGGCAGCTGTGATCTCTTCTCCGTTTATAGCTTTGATGAAGGTGCCTTCGCGGACTTGCTGCTCTGCGGCGGGGGTAAAAGGCGCCACATAGATGATTTCGGCGCCACGCGAAGTTTCACTCAGCGAAAGCCCCAGCCAGGGCCGCTCCGCTCTTCCCCCTTCAATCATTGCCGGCAGCGCCGCAGCCAGCCTTTCCGCCGGGACTGCAAAGTTAAGCCCCTGGAAATGCTCAATCCCGGCGAAAACAATACCTACAAGGCGACCTGACATGTCCACAACCGGGCCACCGGAATTGCCTTGATTCACCGCCGCATCAATCTGAATCACATCTCCTATCTGTAAAAAACGCCGCCCCAAGGCGGAGACAATCCCCTGAGTGACGGTTCTTTCAAGCCCCACAGGGGAACCAATGGCAAAAACAGTATCGCCCACCGTAGGCACAGCCCAATCCACCACCGAGTAAACATAGTCCGGGGTCAATCCGGTCTTAATCAGAGCCAAATCCAAAGCCCTGTCCCAGCCTACAACTCTGGCAGGTATGCGGGCGCTTGTGGGATCCCCCATACGTATAAAGAGCCTTGAAACGCCCCTGTATGTAGGATCAACTTCGCTGGCAATCACATGATAGTTGGTGATAAGGTATCCCGAATCATCAATAAAAAATGCCGAACCCAAAACACGGTCGGGAATTCCCCGTCCCTGTTGAACCCTAATGCCGCGGTCTACCCATACCGTGGCTACGCCTCTAACCATGTCTGCGGGAGTATCCCTGCCCTGCGCATAGCTGACAAGCTCATTGTCTATGCCGGCGGCTCCTTCCATGCTGTTGATGATGTCCAGAAAAAAGGCCGCTGTTCTTCTCTGCCTGACCTCTACAGCTCTCTGGAAAAAAGAAAAAGCGTCGTCAAAGCTTAAAGGGTTTAAGTGGTTAGCTTGCACAGCTGCCAGAAATGCCGAGAGATTATTTCCTTCGGCAAGTTGTTCCCTGGCATATACCAAAACGAGATCGCCCTCCTCCCCGGTATGTTCCACAGTAATTCCCAAACGGGAAAGTGAACGGGCAAGGGAAGCTGCATCGACCCAATGTTTTTCTTCAACTGCTTTAACATGAGCTGCCTTGATGCCCTCCGTTGCTTCTTCCCGCAGTTTGATAACCGTCGCTTGAGTCTCATGATCATGCCCGCCGGAAAATAAACTGCCGTGGCCGTAAAGAATATCGAAAATTTCAAGAAGGTGAATAGCCCTGACAGGATCTTCCCCGATCTGTTTGGTAATATCATCAAGCCGCAATTCCCTAACCGATTTTGGCGGAGTAAGCCTGTTTTCCGCCCGAGCCGGAGTATGACAGGAGCTAAAAACAAATGCAAAAATGAGAAAACAAAATATATATCCAGCACCCCTTATCATTCCTACTCCCTACTCCTTACTTCCCATTCCCTATCATAATTCCAAAGCTCCTCAAGTTCCATCTCCCTATAAGGCCGCCTGAAACGACGTACTGTTTCCATGTGGCCGTCAAAATCAAGGTCCACCCGCTGGAGCTGGGGTCTGCCTCGGAGGAACTCTGTCTCGGAAACCATGAGCTCGCCTACGAATTCTCTGGCCCTTACGGGAATGCCTTGGTTAAGTTCCACCACTTCAATGCCGCCTAAGAATTCCTGACTGGGTCGCTGTATCCGGATTGAATGGAAAACCAACACCCTTCTTGTTAGGGGCGGAGTTAAAAGATCACGCTGGGGGAAAAGCACACCCGACCCCCATAGTTCGATAAACCTGACAGGCGAGTAAAAAAAGTCCAAAGGCCGGGGAATGTATACAGCTCCGTCCAGTTCGACCTCAAACACCGACGGGTACCTTTCCCACAATACAAAGGCCTCTCTTCCAGGACTCTCGGGGGGGAGCAAAACCAAAGCTTGCCGGGCGAGACCTGCTTCAAAAGAAACGACCATATCCGGAATACCGCTTTGGGTTATGTCATAGACAGATAACGTAAGTACCCCTTCCCTGTATTCCGCAAAAGTTTCCGGAATGCCGTCTCTGTCAACGTCTTCTGTAATAACACCCGAATAAAGCGAAAGGTTTCGCCGGAATGCTACCCTTGCCTCTTCGTTGCGCAAAAGCTCCCATACTTCTTCAAGCAGGGCCATGTCCAAAACTTCTTGCCCGGAGAAAAGCTCCGCAAGGGCTATTTGTTCGTCGATAACCCCGAAGAAAAGGGCTGCCGGGATTGAAGCCGGCACAGGATCATTTACTGCCCGGTAAGCTGAAACAAGACGCCTGGCTTCCTCCCTGTCCCGAAGAAAAGGCGCCGCCATCCATGCCAGCTCCGCATCGTTAGGTATAAGTATGGGAAGGCGGCGGCTTATCAATTCAAGAAGTTCCAGATCGCCCATCCCGGGATTACTGCCCCTTAAATTTTCATTTTTAATATGAGTAAAAAATATCCGTACAGGCCCGCTTTCCCGTGGATAACGATCCAGGACATAGCTCATATAGTTGCGGAACTCCACAGGCCGTGAGGCGGATAGGGCTTTCAGGGTAAGTTCAGCTTGCCTAACGCTTTCACTGACCAGAGACAGCTCAAAGAGAGCTTCCGGGTATGTCTTTAGAGCTATGAGATGTTCGGCTTTTAAAAGCCGGGCATCATCGCTTCGGTACAAGTTCCAGCGGTCAACTTGAAGGGCAAATTCCAGAGCTTCCAAGACAGCTCTGCGGGGTCTGCCCTCATGAGAGCGAGCCAAGGCAAGAAGGTAGGAAATATCCGAAGAAACACTTGCAAAATCAAAGGCCCGTTCCAGGCCGGCAAGGGCTTCACTCCAAAGACCCTGGCTTATGGCGTTTCTTGCCCACAGCGCATAACGTTCGGCAACAGCTGCCTCGCCTCTGGCAGGAATATCGTCGAAGGGATTATTATCCTGCGAGTATACCGGCAATACTGTCGGCAATGCCGTGCAAATAAGAAATATCAGTATTATCCTCACACAAATCAATTCAGGCCTCCGGAGGGGTATCGCTTTCCTTTGGATCTGCTTTGGGAGAGGCAGGCTCGGGTGGCCGGTCAACCAGGGAGCTTGTGTTTTCTCTGGGGGGTAGACCCAATAGGGACCGGACTTCATCATCCAAAAGGGTTTCCTGTACAAGCAGAGTATCGGCAAGTTTTTCCAAATCAGCTTTGTGGGAAGTGAGAATTTCCTCTGCCTGTTGTCGCGCGTCATCAAGAATACGCCTGATAGCCCGGTCAATTTGCTGGGCGGTTTCCTCGGAATAGTCCTTGTGCCGGGCAATTTCCTTCCCCAAAAAGATGGGCTCGTCTTCCTGGCCGTAGGTAACGGGACCCAGCTCTTCTGCCATGCCCCATTCACAGACCATGCGCCGGGCCATTTCGGTTGCCTGTTCAATATCCTGCTTGGTGCCGGTTGTTGTTTCATCATAAAAAAGTTTTTCTGCTGCCCAGCCGCCATAGCAAATTACAATACGATCTTCTATCCAGCCGCGGGTTCTGCTGTAAGAATCTTCTTCGGGCAGGGACATAGCCATACCCAAAGCCCTGCCGTGGGGTACTATCGTAACCTTGTGCAGTGGATCTGCATTTTTTAAAAAATAATGCAATAAGGCATGGCCTGCCTCATGGATCGCTGTTAAGCGCCGTTCCTTCTCGCTGACTGCAAGTGTTCTTCGCGCCACGCCCATTAGAACCTTGTCGCGGGCTTCTTCCAAGTCGGACATTTCTACTGCTTTTTTATCTTTACGGGCGGCAAACAACGCTGCTTCGTTAATAAGGTTTGCAATTTCTGCACCGCTCATACCGGGTGTTGCCCTGGCAACCTTTGACATGTCAATTTCATCTGACTTAACTATTTTTTCGGCATGAATATTAAGTATTGCTTCCCGTTCCTTGATATCGGGCATGGCTACTACTACCTGGCGGTCAAAACGGCCGGGACGAAGCAGGGCAGGATCAAGCACATCGGGCCTGTTGGTTGCAGCAAGTATGATCACTCCGTCTTTGGAGTCAAAGCCGTCCATCTCTACCAAAAGCTGGTTAAGGGTCTGTTCGCGTTCATCGTGACCGCCGCCGTATCCGGCGCCGCGGGTCCGGCCTACTGCATCCAGCTCATCTATAAAAATAATACAGGGCGCACTTCGTCTGCCCTGGTCAAAAAGGTCGCGAACACGGCTTGCTCCCACTCCGACAAACATTTCTACAAAATCAGAACCTGACATATGGAAAAAGCTTACCCCGGCTTCCCCTGCAACTGCTTTGGCCATAAGGGTTTTTCCTGTACCGGGCATACCTACCAAAAGCACGCCCTTGGGGATTTTTGCACCCATCTTGGTAAACTTTTGAGGATCTTTTAAAAAAGATACCACTTCCTGCAGCTCATACTTTGCGTCTATTTGACCTGCTACGTCGGCAAACATAATTTTCTTGCCGTCGCTGTGGTAGCGTTTGGCTTTGCTTTTTCCAAACTGGAAGTTCCGCGAACCGGCGCCCTGCATATTTCTCATCATTAAAAAAATAAAACCTATTATCAGTACAAAAGGAAGTATATCCATTACAACTCGCCAGGGATTAATGCCGGCAGCAGCGCCGACAAGTTTAATACCCCGGTCAATAAGTGTAGAAACAAGAGTAGGATCCTCATATGGAATAAGAGTTCTAAAACGAACCTGATCTCCTCCGGAAGTACGGCGGTATCCTTCTATTGTATTGTTATCAAAGATTGTTACTTCGACAATTTCGTTCCGCCCCAGATGCCGGATAAAATCAGAATAAGCCATTTCCTGAATATTTGCCGGTTCCTGGCGTAAAAAAAAGGCTGTAAAAAGAGCTGCCATTGCAAGGAAAAAAAACAGGGCAATATGATTGGGTTTTCCGCCCGGCAGTGCAGGTTTCTGCGGTTTATTTGATTTATTATCTTGATCCATTTTATTAAGTTCCTTGTACCGTCCAGCCTTGCTGGACTAAAAAGCAGGATTCTCCGCTATCCGGCGCAGATTTTCTCTTCCAAACAAGACAGCCGTTTTTTAATACCGCTGCCCTGCCCCGGCGATCTTCGGCAAGGATTGTTCCGCTGCTGCCTGAACGAAGCACCAGAGGAAACAAAGCAAAAAAACCTGCCTTACCGTTATCATTATTCCATGGTAAAGCATTAATTGTAAGTCCTTTTAGCTTATAAACTCCATGACATTTAATCAACACCGAAAAACCATGCATTAATTGGGCGCTGCCTTTTTTATATACCATTATTTGATCGTTTTTATTTTCCAGTCGAAATTGATAAATATCGGAAGAAAATTCCTTTGCATTTGCAAAAGATCGAAGCGTATCCCTGCGGGGCTTTTTTCCTTCCTGGTCTTTTTCTGTAAGAGTATTAATTGCCTGATACAATGCTTCTTCCCTAAGAATATCCGGTTTGGAAAAAAAATCTTCTGTCGGCATAGTTAAGATACGGTTTTTTGCAGATCCATTAGCCGATGTATCTGTCCAGACCAGGGATTTTTTTGCTTCTTCGCTGATAAAAGCCGCTGCCATAAACTGGGTATCCCCCAATCGTAAAACTGTTTTTCGCCAATGGGGAAAATGATCATCTAAAAGAGGTATAAGCTTAAGGCGGACTCTATTCCGGAAAAAACGTTCATCTTCATTAGTCTCATCGGTACAATACGAAATATTCTGCTGCCTAAGATATTCCAGCACTTCTCTGCGGCTTAAAGTAAGAAGGGGGCGTAAAACAGGAAGTGCGGTACCGTCCAGCGGAGCGGTATCAGACATTTCGCCTTTACTTGCCAGGGCGGCAAGACCTGCAGGGCCTGCGCCGCGAAGAAATGCCATTAGGATAGTTTCCAACCTGTCATCGGCTGTATGGGCAGTAAGTATCGCGTCAGCTCCTATCCGTTCTGCTTCAATAAGAAGCGCATTATAGCGAAAATGCCTGGCAGCTCCTTCAATACCTGTATTATATTGCCGGGCATAGTCTTCTATTGTACCGGGAGCTATTGTGGTTACCGTGAAAGGTATACCTAGTTTTTTGCACAGATCAGATGCAGTTTTTTGATCAGCGGCACAGTACTCTGCCGGACGTATACCATGATTTATATGATGAGCATGAATATCAAGTCCGGCAGACTGCCCGGCTGTCTGCCGGGCTGCTAAAGCAGCAAGCATGGCGCTGGAATCGGCACCTCCGGATAGAGCAGCCAAACCCAATCGTATCGCTGCCTTGCCGGCAAGGCAGGGGGAAAGGTTTTCGTAGACAGCTTGTTCAAATCTCCGGCACAGAGTATTTATCTCCAAAAGGTCTATCTCTAAAACATTATTTTTCTTTGTCTTTGTCTTTATCTTTGTCTTTTTCCGGTTTTTTATCTCCGGCAGCAGCAGGAGCAGCAGCATCGGCTTCTGCTTCGCTTTCAGCAGCTTCGACAGGAGCCGCTTCTACCTTGGCAAACTTAACCAAAGCTACAACCATATCGGGGTTGGTTATCAGCTTAACACCGCTGCCTAAAGATAAATCACGGACATGAATGGACTGGTTAGCCTTAAGAGAGGCAATATCAACATCAAGCCGCTCCGGCATATCCTTTGGCAGACATTCCACTTCTATATCACGCAGGGGTGTTTCCAAAATACCCCCTTCACGGACACCAATAGGATTCCCGTGAAGATTGAGGGAAACTCTTGCTCTAAGCGGTGTATTTCCTTCGATTTCGTAGAAATCTACATGGAGTACAGCTCCGTCTTTAATATCCCGCTGGGTAGCTTTTACAAAAGCTTCGCAAATTTTTCCATTTATATCGACTTTGACAATGGTACTTTCCGAAATACCCTTAATGCCGTTCATAAAATCCCGTGCATCAAGGTCTATAGAAACGGGATCGCTTTTTCTTCCGTAAATAACAGCCGGAATACGGCCAAGCCGTCTAAGTTTTCGTGCTTCCAATGAACCTTTGTTAGCCCTGGTCTGGGCAGAAAATATAACCTGACTCATAAATCTTCCTTTATATAAAAGTATTCAATACAAAAGTATTCCTGGGACGATAGGATTCGAACCTATGAATACCGGACCCAAAACCCGGGGGCTTACCGCTTGCCGACGTCCCAAGGGACCATATAAATAAACTAGCAAATATGGACGATTTAGGCAAGGGGGTGTATACTTAGAAACTATGAACAAGCTCTATCGTACGGACGAGAAGGTTGCCGCCTCGACCAAATGGTTTTTTGCACTGGGTGATATCTTTCAAGGCGGCTATTTCAACATAGTAAACTTTTTCTACAGTATTTTCCTTACCGATGTTGTTGGTATTAGCCCGATTTGGGCGGCTAATGTCTTTTTATTAGGAAAAGTCTGGGATGCAGTGACAGATCCGGTAATGGGGATTATCTCGGACAATACACGCTCGCGTTTCGGCAGGCGTCGCCCATATTTTCTATTGGGCGCTCCGCTGGTATTTGTCGCTTTTATAATGATGTGGCATCCGATCTCATCGGGCAGTGAAAGCTCAAAAATAATCTTTTATATTTTTACCTATATATTGATGAACACGGCTTCGACTATCGTCTCTGTACCGTTTTTGGCAATGAGTGCAGAACTTTCAACCGATTACAACGAACGCACATCCATCACAAATATCCGTATGATTGTTTCGATAATTTCTTCCATTATCTGCGCTGTTGCTCCTATGCTGATCGTTGCAAGGTATATGGATCTGCGTACAGGGTATATAACAATGAGTGTTGTGTTTGGTCTGTTCTTTTCCTTGCCGCTGCTTTTGGTTTTTTTTAAAGTTCCCGAACACAAGCAGTTTTCCGAAGGTAAAAAGGGCTTATTAAAAGAAATGTTCGGTACCCTGCGTCTGCGGGTATTTCGGAGATTTATCGCCATGTATCTTGGGATTGTTGTTGCAATGGACATCATCTCTATGATTTTTGCCTACTATATGACATATAATCTTGGACGTGCATCCGAACTGAGTTTTGTTCTGGGCGCTTTATTGATAGCCGAAGTGTCAATGGTTCCATTGGCGTCTAAGTTTGCAAAAAAAACAAGTAAAACCAGCGCTATTGTCCTTGGTAATATTGGATGGCTATGCTGTGCTGTTTCCAGTATGTTCATTAGTCAGGACAGCCCGGGATTTGCAATTTATCTGCTTGCTGTTGTTTTGGGAGCTTTTGTATCATTCTCATTGGTTGGGTTTACCGCTTTATTCGGGGATGTCACAGAGGTGGGCGAGTTTCATTTCGGCAGGCGTATAGAGGGAAGTTTCTCCGGTATACAACAGTTCATAAGGAAATGCGCGGCTGCTCTGGCAAACTGGACAGCCCTTATGCTGCTTGGTTTGTCGGGTTTTGTTCGTCCTTTGGAAAGCATTGCTGACGGTGTAATGACACTTGAAACACAAAGCCAAACTGAATTAGTGCTGTTTACAATAAAAGGGATACTGGGACTTTCATCGCTTATCTTACTCGTTCCGGCAACAATTATCGCTCTGCGCTGGACGCTTACAAAAGAAAAGCATGCCTTATTGATCGGATATCTTGACCGTAAGCGTTCGGGAATTGAACCGGCAGCTGAAGAAGAAAAAGAGATGCAGGAAATACTAAGGCCGCTGATTTAAAAAGGAAGATTATCCTTAAACCATTTGCATAAAAATGCATAGATTTCTTCGCGGCCGCATTCATTGATTATTTCGTGCCGGCATTCCGGAAACAGCTTTAACTCCACATGAGTGTGGCCTGTCCTAAGCAGCTGACCAGCATAATCTTTAGCCCCTTTTCCCTTACCGCTTACAGTATCATCTGTACCCGATACAATTAGTATAGGAATATCCGGAATATTTAAGCCCCAATTTTTTGATTTGATATAGTGATACGCGCGCAGCATTGCAGAATATCCGCCTGCTGAATAATCAAAACCGCAAAGCGGATCATTATTGAATTCCCGTATCTTTTCGATGTCTCGTGAAAGCCAAACTCTTTTGCGTTCCATTTCTTCGGAAGACAAATTTGCTGCAGAGCCGCTAAGGGTTTCAAGTAAAGCCGATCGTGCAAGATGTCCGCGGCTTGCAGAGATTATATCAGCTATAAAACAGAAAATCCGGGAATGTTTTATCGACGAAGGTGTTCCGCTCATTACCAGCGCTGAAAGCCCTCCCCACCGTTCTGCATATAGTGCAGCAAGGATACTGCCCATGCTGTGCCCGAACAGGATATGGGGAAATTTGCCGATCTTTTCTTCTGAAAGAACAAAAAGCCGCTGTATATCTTTAACAGAACAATCAAACCCGCCGGCTTTGGCTGCAAATGCACCAAGATGTCCCTGCGCACTTTGTCCATGACCTGCATGATCATTGGCAACGACGCAAAAACCATGAAGGCATAGAAAACATGCAAACTCATTATAGCGGACACTGTATTCGCTCATGCCGTGAGCTATCTGAACGATTGCAGCCGGATTTTGCACAATCCAGGCTCGGGCAAAAATTTCGCCCTCGCCGTTTGCCGCCGGAAAAGTCCACTGAGCATTAAACATAGGTCAGAGTTTTTTCCAAATCGGCAATAATATCATCTATACTTTCCAGTCCGGCAGAAAAACGTACAAGACCGTCTGTTATGCCGCTCTCCTGTCGCGTTTGTTCCGCAACATACCAGTGAGTCATGGATGCAGGATGCTGTACCAGAGTGTTTGCTTCGCCCAGACTTACAGCCAGTGCGCATAGTTTTAGATTATTCATTAAGGCAACACCGGCCTTCATGCCGCCTTTAAGTTCAAAGGTTACGAGTCCTCCGAATGCTTTCATTTGTTTTTTGGCAATCTCATGCCCGGGATGCGAGCTTAGCCCCGGATAGTTCACGCTTTGAATTTTAGGATGATCTTTTAGATATTCAGCAACAGCCATTGCCATTTTACAGTGGTATTCCATACGTAATTCCAGTGTTTTTAAGCCGCGCAGCATGAGGAATGAATTAAACGGAGAAGCTGATCCGCCCAGGTTTTTAAGGCCTATATCCAGGATATTATCAATGATTTTTTTTGATCCCGCTAAAATACCGCCCATCGCATCCCCGTGACCGCAAATGTATTTTGTCGATGAATGCATAACAATATCTACGCCTAATTCGATGGGGGTTGTTAAGAACGGCGTAGAAAAGGTATTATCGATTACCGACAACGCTCCTTTTTCTTTTGCGATTTCTGCAATTGCTGCAATATCAATAAGCTTCATCGTAGGATTACAGGGAGTTTCAAAAAACACAAGCCGGGTATTTGGACGTATGGACTTACGTACAGCTTGGTAATCGGTAAAATCTAAAATGGTTGATTCTACGTTAAATTTGTGCAGCAGATTGGTAAAAATATAATTTGTTGCAGAGTAGGTTGTGTTATCGCAAAGGACATGGTCTCCTGCCTTAAGCAGCGTCAACGCCAGCGTCGACACAGCAGCCGTGCCGGTAGCGAAGGGGAGACCTGCTTCAGCGCCTTCAAGATGGGCCATGGCCTTTCCAAGTTCGTTATTTGTAGGATTGGAAATACGTGAATAGCAATCTCCATTTTCAGGTGAACGGCACATGTCTGCTCCCTGTGACACATTTTCAAATAAGAAATTATTAGTCATAAAAATAGGTATGCCCATTGAACGATAGGCAGTATCTACTTCAGTCCCGACTCTTGCCGCTATTGTACTTTGCGAAAAATCATAAATAGACATAATATTATCCTTTAATTAGTTTTGCCAGAACAGCATCGATTTTTTCCGGATCATAGGTTTTAGCCGGCTGCTCCAGTATTTCTTTGATTTTGGCCTTGCAGCGATCTTCCATCGAAGTGGAACCCAGTTCTGTCCAGCGTTCAAAGGTATTGCGATCGGACACACCAGGGGTCCAGTTTTCTTTGTAGTAATCAAGGGTATGGTCTGATGTAAGGAAATGCCCGCCCGGACCGGCATCGCGAATAGCATCAATAGCCATTGTCTGTCGTGTTAAGGGGATTCCGTCAAAAATACGGCGAACTTGTCCTACGCTTTCATCGGTCATTACAAGCAGGTCAAACGAAAATGTCAGGCCAAATTCCAGATATCCAAGATCGTGGTTTAAGTTAGTTCCGCTTAGGCCGGCCATAAAAATATAAGTCGATGCTTCATTAATGGCCTGAGTATCTGCAAGTTTGGATGCACAGCAGCCTGCAAAGCCCCATGTGGGAAGATTGTACAGATTACGCCCCAATTCACATAAGCCCGCCTGAGTCATCATAGCCTCGGGCGATGCATACGATGGCTGTAAACTGCTCATGTCTATATTCGACATCCCGGCTCCGAACACAAAAGGAGATCCGGGAGCGGTTAATTGATGAATGGTAAGCCCGAACAGGATTTCTGCAGCAGCCAGCGTTATTGCACCTGCCGGAGTAACCGGGCCGGTCGCTCCTGCCATCATTCCTGGTGCATAGTTTGTCGGTACGAGGTTTTTGGCAGCATATATCAGTTTATCAATGGCTTCAAAACTATGGACCAAGGGTGAAGTAGGTTCGGTATATAATACAAATCGGGGTTTTCGCTTTAATTCCTCACGCCCGCCGGGAATGACCGCTGCAGCTAATTCTAAAATGTCATCCAAACACTGGCGGCTGACTGCGATAATAACCTGTGGTTTTGTCGAGTATTTAATCATATTGGCATATTGCTGCTGACATTGATATTCCGGCTTAACGCTGTTAATCATACCCATGGACATTAGAAAGTCTATATTAGGCAGAGCTTCTGACAGCCTTACAGCGTCGATCATGTCCTTTTCTGTAAAAACACGCCGCTGGGCAGTAAAACTGTCTTTTAGGTATATGCAATCCGACCCGGTGCCGAAATAGGCATTACGCCCTGAAAGATCCATAGCCGGTCTGCCGCTTCGATCATAAATAAGAATGCGCGAAGGGGCTGTTTTTAGTGCATTTTCTACAATTCCCGGCGAAAGAAAGATTCGCTTGCCTTCCACATATGCTCCGGCATTTTTTAAGAGGGCAGCAGCTTCTTCGTGGTGCAGCTCGCATCCTATATCTTCCAGAATCTCCAAAGCTCCTTTATGTATATCCTCCAGCTGCTCTCCGGAAAAATATTCAAACGGAGAAAAACAATTTAGTTTAACGCCTGCCATTGCGACCTCCTCCAAACCATTGTATAATAAGTTATGCATATTTCAAGGAAAATTTATACCCTTGCCGTTTTTGCAGTAATTATGTTTTTTTCTGCTTGTGTTAAGTCAGAAGTTAGAAATTCCGGTGAACCCAGAGCCAGAGCAGAAAGAAATCGTACCAGTTATATTACACTTATTGCGGCAGGGGATAACCTAATCCACGATATTATCTATAACAGAGCCAGGGTCGATGACGAAAGATCCTTTGATTTTGACCCAAGCTATACTCATATAAAATCTATTATACAAAGTGCAGATATAGCCTTTGTTAACCAGGAATCAATGATGGGCGGTACCCAATTCGGTTATTCGGGGTATCCCATGTTTAATTCACCGCAGCAAGCAGGGCTTGGGATTCTAAATGCAGGTTTTACTGTAATAAACCTGGCCCACAATCATGCAATGGATAGGGGCGAACGAGTTGTCTTTGGCACCATGGATTTCTTTGACTCCCATGAAATAATGTACCTGGGTGTCTTCCGAACCGAAGAAATTCGCAATAACGAAAGACGTATTATTGATAAAAACGGCATAAAGGTTGGATTTCTTGCATACAGTTACAGTCTTAACGGTTTTGCACTTCCCAGGGACAAACCCTGGCTGGTAGCAGTAACTGAAAGAGCAGTAATGGCCCGGGAGATAAATAATCTGCGTCCCCACTGTGATCTATTGGTTGTTTCATTGCACTGGGGAGATGAATTCAGTGACACAGTAAATAGCTGGCAAAGAGACCTGGTTGCTTTTATGGCGGAGCATAATGTGGATTTAATCCTGGGGCATCATCCCCATGTAACAGCACCGCTGGAAACTGTCCAGCGCCCCGATGGAGGACAGCTTACCGTTTTTTATTCGCTGGGAGATTTTCTTTCCCATACACATTCCAGATCGACTCCAAATACAATTACCGGAGCTCTTGCATATATCAGAATAAAGAAAACCTGGGACAACAATACCGTTTCGACCGTAATAGACTATACCGGGGTAATTCCCACTGTCAGCCATTACAGCAGGGAAAGGACTCCTTTTGTTGTGTACCCTCTTTGGGATTATACCGATGAGCTTGCTTCCGTACATGCTGTCGGCACCATTTTTGGATGGAACTGGGGTACTATTACAGTAAACCAGCTGTACAGCGTCGCCAACAGGATTTTTCCGGGCAGAGTAATAGACAAAAATCAATATGAAGAACTACAAAATTATATTGTGCAGAATTCCCGAAACACGGGGAACAGCCGCAGAAATCACTTTAAGTAAATTCCGCTGTTCTTAAAAATATTAAGAGATGCTCTTTTTTCCATTGGCAACGGCTGCTTTGCAGGTTTTACAGACTTTTACCTTACTGCCGTCAGATTCCAGCTCATAAAGGATCTTTACACCGCTGCGTTTGCAAACAGGACACTCTCCTCTGCCCCGCGCAACCTGATCCCGTATTCCTTTGCCTCTATGCGCTTTTGACATATCTACTCCTTATCTTCCTGTTTATCATCCGCTTCATTTTTATCTTTTGCCTTTTCTTCCTTTTTTTGAGCCTTCTTTGCCGCTTTTTTTGCTTTTTTATCTTTTTCTTCACCGGTCTTTAGAGCATAATCCACCAGCTCAATGATCACCATTTCGGAAGCATCTCCCTTCCTAAAGCCCAGCTTGATTATCCGTGTATATCCGCCGGGTCTATCCTGCATTCTGGGCCCAATATTTGTAAATAGTTTAGCCACTATCCCTTCGTCATACAGGCGGCTGGAAGCAATTCTTCGGTTATGAACAGAATCTGTTTTTGCTCTGGTAATGAGGCGTTCAGCTGTTCTTCGTACTGCCTTTGCTTTGGTTTTGGTAGTTTTAATCCGTTCATATCTAAACAAAGAACCAACCATATTTCTAAGCATGGCTTTCCTGTGGGAGCTCTTTCTCTCCAGGGGATTAAAGCCAATTCTATGTTTCATCTTCTACTTCCTTCTGAGGTGTAACACGTACCGCATTCCTTAATATATTGATATCGGTAATCCCCAGGCCTAAGTTCCACTCTTTAAGCTTTTCCTTTATTTCCTGAAGGGATTTTTTGCCGAAGTTCCTTGTTTTTGCAATATCATCTTCGGTTTTTCGTGTCAATTCCCCAATGGTTTTTATATTTGCATTTTTAAGACAGTTTGAAGAACGGACAGATAATTCCAGTTCTTCCACTGGAGTACTCAAGATTTGCCGGATTCTTTCATCATCCGGATCATCATCCAGTTCCGAGCCAAGGATGTTTTCATCGAAGTTAATAAATACAGAGAAATGATCTTTGGCAATCTTTGCTGCTTCTGCAAGAGCATCGTCCGGTCTTATGGTTCCATCTGTCCAGATTTCAAGTACCAGCTTGTCATAATCACTGCGCTGCCCTACTCTGGTAGGTTCAACAGAAAACTTTACTTTTTTTACAGGAGAAAAGATTGCATCCAGGGGAATGGTGCCAATCACATCTATGTAGTGTTCATTTACTTCGGAAGGTATGTAGCCCCGGCCAATATCTATTTGTATTTCCAGTTCTACCCGGGCATTGTCCATTAAGGTCATTATATGCTGACCGGTACTTAGAATCTCTACCCTGTCCTTTTCAAAATCATCGCTTTTTACAATGCACTTGCCCGACCATTCATAGCTAAGAACAACTTGTTCCATGTCATCGGGAAGTCTAAGGCGTATCATTTTAAAATTATTTATGAGCTCCATGGTATCTTCAAGAATGTTTGGAATGGGCTCAAACTCACTGGATACAGTATGGGCATTTCCGTCTGTATCATAAGAAGTAATTTTAACTGCTGTAATAGCATATCCCTGTATAGACGAAAGCAGAACACGGCGCAGGGTATTGCCTATGGTTGTACCAAAACCAGGCTGGAAAGGTGCGGCAATGAATTTTCCGTAATTCGGTTTTAAGTCTCCATGTTCAAAGGTAATACCCTTTGGTCGTTTGAACCCCTGAAGCAGATTTTTACGAGCCATTTCCCCCTCCTTACTTGGAATAGTGTTCAACAATCATCTGTTCCTTGATATCCAAAAGGTCAGTAATATCACTGCGGCGCGGTATAGCAAGGAACTTACCTTTCATTCCGTCAGGATCCAGCTCAAACCAGGGCATTACTCCGGATTTGCCGTATTCCTTTAAGGCTTCTTTAATTATCACCAAATTTTTACATCCTTCACGTATAGAGATTACATCCTCTGGTTTAACTATAAAGGAAGGAATATTAACCCGTCTTCCGTTTACTTCTACATGACCATGCAATACGATCTGTCTTGCCTGGCTTCTGCTGGATGCAAAGTGGAGTCTGTACACCACATTGTCAAGCCTTCTTTCCAGCAGGGTAAAGAGATTTTCACCGGTTATGCCGGCCATGCGCTGGGCACGCTGGAAAAAGAGCCTAAACTGTCTTTCCTGCATTCCATATATGCGCCGGAGTTTTTGTTTTTCACGAAGCTGTATGCCATAATCACTGCGTTTTCCCGGTCTTCCCTTGGGATCTTTTCCCGGAGCAGGACGCTTTTTATTGATTGCACATTTATCGCTCTTGCAGCGTTCGCCCTTGAGCATTAATTTTTTTCCTTCTGTGCGGCAGAGGCGGCAAACTGGACCGGTATATCTTGCCATTAATAAATCTCCTTAATTATATACGGCGGGTTTTGGGGGGTCTGCACCCATTATGAGGAATGGGAGTAACATCATTAATCGACTTGACTTTAATGCCAAGTACTCCAAGCTGTCTAATAGCCGACTCCCGGCCTATACCCGGACCCTTCACATATACATGAACTTCCCTTAAGCCCAACTGCAGGGCTTTTTGAGCAGCAGTTTCCGTTACCGATTGAGCCGCAAAGGGAGTAGATTTTTTTGCACCCCGGAAATTCAATCCGCCGGAGCTGGCCCAGGAAATTGTATTACCCATAAGATCGGTAATGGTCACAATAGTATTGTTAAAGGTGGCTTGAATATATATATTCCCTTCGTATACAGATTTTTTTTCTTTCTTCTTTTTAGCAGTTGCCAAACTTATCCTCCATTATTTCTTCTTGCCGGCTACGGTTTTTTTCTTTCCTTTACGCGTGCGGGCATTGGTTCGAGTGCGTTGTCCGCGCAGAGGCAGACCCTTTCTGTGCCGCAATCCCCGGTAGCAGCCAATATCCATAAGCCTTTTAATATTTAAGGCAACTTCGGTTCGAAGGCGGCCTTCTACCTTGTAATCATTCTCTATAAGATGACGGAGCGTATTGAGTTCTTCCGGAGAAAGATCATTTATCTGCCGTAAGGGATCAATTTTTGCTTTGACGCATATTTCATCAGCACTGGAACGGCCTATGCCGAAAATATAAGTCAGCGCTATATTAACATGCTTGTTTGGAAGGTCTATTCCTGCAATACGTGCCATACTTACTCCTATCCTTGTCTCTGTTTATGCTTGGGATTAACGCATATAATTCGAATTACACCGTTGCGTTTTATTACTTTGCATTTATCGCAAATCGGCTTAACGCTGGTACGGACTTTCATAAACAATTCCTCCTATAGGTTCCTGCCCCGAAGCCTGCCCTTCCTGGTTAAGCCTTCCTGATGATGCATCTTTAAAAAGCTTTCTATTTGGCTCATGGTATCCAGGTCAACACCTACCATAATTAGCAGAGAAGTTCCTCCCATTAGGTATGCAATAGAACTTGGAAAATTAAAAAGATACTGAATTACCGAAGGCAGAACAGCAATTGCAGCTAAATACAAAGCGCCGGGAAGAACAATTCGATTAAGAATCCTTGTTAAGTATTCTTCTATGCGATCGGTACGAATGCCCGGAATGGAACCGCCGTGTTCCCGGATATTCTTTGCTATTTCTACAGGGTTTAAGGTAACCTGGGTATAAAAATAGGCAAAGAATACAATAAACATTACATAGATTACATTATACAGCATGCCGCGGGGATTTAAGGCATTGGATACTATTCTAAGCCAGGTAACATTTGCGCCAAAGGACTGGGCAATCTGCACCGGGAAAGTCAGTATGGATGAGGCAAAAATTACCGGTATAACCCCGGAAGGATTAAGCTTAAAGGGGATATAAGTATTCTGAGCGCCGTACTGGCGTCTGCCGACAATACGTTTGGCATAGTGAACAGATATCTTTCGCTGCCCCTGTTGTTCAAAGACAACCAGGCCTACTATAACAACAAACATTACAAAAACTACTACTACAAAAACAGGGTTCTGCTCTCCTCTCCATACCTGCTGAGCAAGTTCAAAGATTGCATGGGGCAGCCGGGCAACAATACCGGCAAAAATTAATAGAGATATGCCGTTGCCTATACCCCTGCGGGTAATCTGTTCTCCCATCCACATTAAAAACATTGTTCCTGTAGTAACAGTCATTACAGCAATTACCGAAAAAAGCCAGAAGTTCGGAATAGTAATAAATTGACCTTCCACTTCGCGGGCAATACCTCTGGCAAATTGTGTAACAGCCAGGGACTGGAATATACATACTGCAACAGTGCCCATACGCTGATATTTTTGAATCTTCTTTTTTCCGCCGTCTTCCTGGGAAAGTTTTTTTAAGGCAGGAAAAACAATAATAAGAAGCTGCATGATAATCGACATGGAGATATATGGCATTATTCCAAGCATAAATACAGAAAAATTGGAAAATGCACCGCCGGCAAAGAAGTCAAGATAATCTACAATGGCATTTCCCGAACCCTGCTGGGATTGAAAATAATTTGCCAGTATCTGGGCATTTATGCCAGGAATGGGAATTACTGCTCCAATTCTAAAGACCAGCAAGAGGAATACAGTAAAGACTATCCTTTCTCTAAGTTCCTTAACCCTGAATATGCCGGCCATCCGACTTGCCATACTATGTTACCTCCACAACAGAGCCGCCTGCTTTTACGATTTTTTCTTTGGCAGAAGCGGAAAGAGCAGATATTTTAACAGTAAGTTTTGTATTTAAGTTTCCGTCTCCCAAAATCTTTACCGGTAATGATCCTTTAATCAATCTTTTTTCTTTTAAGGAAGCGTGATCCACAATTTCGCCGTCTGCATAACGTATTTCGATATCTTCCAGGTTAACCACCTGGTATATCTTTTTAAAAGGATAATTAGAAAAACCCCGCTGAGCCACACGCCTGTACAGGGGCATCTGACCGCCTTCAAAACCAATATATGTTTTACCGCCGGATCTTGCCTGCTGGCCCTTGTTTCCCTTGCCCGAGGTTGTCCCCCTGCCGGAACCCTGGCCCCAGCCCAGTTTGCGTTTTTTTCTGTTTGCGCCTCTTGGGGCATGTAAATCAAAATCGTGCATATTATACCTCTTCCACCAAGACCAGGTGTGATACTTTTTTGATCATGCCCAGTACAGAGGGATTAAGATCCAATACATTCGAGGAGCCAATTTTTCTTAATCCCAGGGAACGTACTGTTGCCCGCTGCGAAGGAAGTTTTCCAATAAGAGAGCGGACAAGTTTTACTTTTATTTTCTGCGCCATACTAGCCCCACAATTCCTTAATTGGTTTACCTCTGGCTCTGGATAAAGCCCTGGCATCCATCATCCTGCTTATACCTTCAAAGGTTGCCTTAACAACATTATATTGGCTGGAAGCGCCAATGGATTTGGAAAGCACATCGGTAACGCCTCCGGCTTCCATTATTGCCCGTACAGGTCCGCCGGCAATAATTCCTGTTCCCGAACAAGCCGGTTTTAAATACACCCTGGAAGCCTTAAATGCTCCGATAATTTCATGGGGTATGGTTCCATTTTTTATGGGAAGCTTAATAAGGTTTCGCTTTGCCTTGTCTATGCTCTTGCGGATTGCTTCGGATACATCGTTGGCCTTGCCAAAACCAAAGCCCACATTGCCTTTTCTGTCTCCCACTACGGTAAGTGCAGAAAAGGAAAAACGACGGCCCCCCTTGACCACTTTGGCGGTTCGATTAAGTTTAACCAGCTTTTCGATAAATTCTTTTTCTTTTTCCTGGCCCCTGTCGCGATCCCGGTCTCTGCGGCCTTCTCTTCCATGCTCCATTTGGCCCCCTAAAATACAACCCCGGCTTTCCGGGC
>Ga0099364_10004852_pt1 | contig 20237 bp, 13 predicted proteins | sample TergutTh196P3_FD_73070 | JGI IMG/M metagenome (GOLD analysis project Ga0099364, IMG submission 73070) | Microcerotermes parvus P3 segment gut microbial communities from Pointe-Noire, Republic of the Congo - Th196 P3 | ecosystem: Host-associated > Arthropoda: Insects > Digestive system > Gut ... | reverse complement strand
GTTCGTTGCCTATCTTACCAAGCAGGTTCCATAAAAACGGCGAATATGCTCCACGTGTTTCATGGTTTCCACGAATGAAAACAGACGGAATTATATCGCCTCCTATACCTTTGCTATAATGCGATATAGTGCGAATTGCCGCTTCTTCCGTTTGAACGTCTGAAATACAGTCGCCGTTAAAAAATACTATATCATAAGGTATGTCCTTAACATGTTGCATTAACTTGTCGAAAAGAGGATATATATCGTGCAGGTCATTGAAAATAAGCGCCGTAAAATCATTTTTGTTGTCGTCGAACGTTGTGAAACTTCTTATTTTTGTTGTTGACGTTTCACCAAATTCCTTTCTGTATGCTTGATACAAAGTGATTTCGCGCGAATGAACGCGGTAATAATAGCGCGTTCCTGGTTTCAGACCGGTTAATCGTATACGATTCATAGTATTATTTGCCATTGCTATACCTTCTTCCCATGTTTGCACGGGCTGCATGTTCAGACTGTCGGTTCCGTATTCTACCCAACTGTGGCATGGAACATTGGTAGCCCACATCACTGTCATACCGTCTGTAGCAGGATTTTGAAGGTAAACGGACGAACGAAAAATGTTATCTTTTGGAGTTTTCAGTCTAACATCGGCAAAAAGCGGTAAATGGTCGGACGCCAAAGTATTCAGCACGCGGGTTTGCCATACCGAATAGGTCTGTCCCTTGTGCGTGTATCCCATGATATAGTCAATGGTACGATTTGGGGCATCGGAAGGATAGGTAAATCTTGTTGTGTCTGACAGTATTTTCCAACTTTCCCCAAACGCCTTCAATACAGGCGAACCTGGATTTGCGTTTATATCGCCGGCAAGAATTACAGGTTTATCAAAGTCCTTTACCGCCTGATTGATAATGTTTACCGATGCCAAACGGTCTTCGGCGTTCAGTGAAAAGTGTGTGTTGCACAACACATAATCCTTAAATTCCACCAAAAGCAACGAACGCGCTTCCTCCCTTCCGGGTAACGGAACACGTTTCCACGAAACCGGCTTTTCCTTTGACAGTACGCCAATACCATATTTTCCGCCATCGTATGGAATAGAAGCCCCATAGACCGCGTGCATCGCCGTAAGGCTTGCCAAACGCGAGAGTACGTCTACCTGCCTGCTGCGATTGGTCACACTGTCCAATTCCTGCAAGGCGACAACATCGGGCGCATTATTTGTGATAACATCTGCTATGCGCTGGTAATCAACTGCATTATCCATTCCTCTTCCGTTTTGGATATTGTAACACATCACCCGAACCGTATTGTCGGTTTGCGGATAACGCTGGGAATATCCACAAACAAAAATCGCTATAAAACAAAGATTTAAAAATATTTTTTTCATGACAGTTTTTTTTTATAAAGATAAATTATTACTATAAAAATTGATGCAAAGATAATTACTTTTTATTAACAAAAATCATTTTTGATTTTCAAATTGTCGCATGCGCGTCTCGATAAAGATACGCGGATTAGGCGGATTAGACGGATTTTCACTGATTTTTTTGATTTATGATTGGGGTACCCTTATTTTGTTTAAGAACGACCAAAAAATATTCAAAAAATCCGTGCAAATCAGTCCAATCCATCCTATCCGTGTATCCCCTCATCCTAATCTTTCAATATCCACATCACTCCGTCGGCGTTGTCGTTGCCGCCAAATTGACGTTGAACCGCTTCGTTAACATTTTCTGTATTAAAGTTATACTCGCTTGTGGGATACATCCATCTTACGGGGAGTTTGCTTTTATCGTCCCTGTTTTCATTTGTTTCAGGGTTCACAGGTATGTTCGGCACATTGATACGTCTCATCTGCCAAAGCCCTTCCCACGGCGCCTGCAGGAAATTGGCAAGATATCTTTGCGTGCCTATCTGTTCGATTTGCCTTTGCGGCGACGATTCAAACAAAACTCCGGGATTAGTCAGATACTCGTCAATATACTCTGTGGTGATATTTCGTCCGCGTCTGAATGTCACCGGCGTATTATTGCCGGTAAACGTCATCGCCGCTCTTATTCCCTCTTCATAGTACTGCTTGGCATCGCCTGAAATAAAGCCTCTTACGCACGCTTCCGCCAAAATGAAATTGACGTCGGAATAACTGAAAAGATAAATTGGCTCGCCGGGCGCATATTCACTGTATCTGTCTGCCATCATCGAATATCTTCTGTCATTCGGAGGCGCATTATACAACGCCTGCAAAACAGTAAAATCAAGCGTTGGGTCGCCGCCTGCATATGCGTCGAAATCCGTTTCGCTCAAACCGTCTGTATTGATAGCCGCAGTCGTCGGATTGGCATAATAGAACAATCTGTAATCCTGAAATTTTTTCAGAGAATCAACAAGAACCGACGATAACATACTGTATGGTATGTAGTTATTACCATCCTTATAAAATCCGTATCTATGCCCAGCCCTGTCGGAGTAAACCAACTGGAAATTATCGGCGTTTGATTCAAAAAGCGGTTTCGACAATAATGCCTGAAAACGCTGCTTAAGCCTTACATCTGCATCGTTTTCCTTTTTATACAGATGTATCAGCAGATTCAGCTGGTAACTGTTTACAAGTTTACGCCATTTTGCAACGTCTCCGCCGTAGACGGGGTCGCCAACAAAATTGTTCGTTGCGTTTTGCAACAATCTGTCGGCTTCTTCAAGTTCTTCCAGCATACCCAAAAATATGTCCTTTTGAGTATCATATTTAGGAAAGAAATTATTGTCGGATTCCCCCTGCATAGCCTCGCTGTAGGGGATATCGCCAACGCGCAGCGTCAAATCAAGAAATTTATACACTCTTACAAAGTTTCTTACTCCCATGTAAGCATTTCTCAAACCTTCGTCATCTGCCGCTTCTACCATTTTATCAGCGTTTATCAACTCGTTCATTCCGCTGAAAGCGTCGGTGCGCTGCCATAAATTATATTGACGCTCGGTTTCCTTATTTTCCATCCACACTATGTACTTATTATTGAAGTGGTTATTCAAATAAGTTTTACCGAATCCCGTATTTTGACGGGCAATATTCAATATCACGCGCGTTGCAAGCATTCCCGACGACGCCTCGCTTGTTCTATCAGGGTTTCTGTTATATTCTTCAAAATTACCGCAACCTGTTAGAACACTGATAATTATTATTATCAACAATATATTATTTCTACTTTTCATTTTTGATAAATATTAAAAGGTTAAAAATTTAGTTTTAAATTGAATCCGATGTATCTAATCGAAGGACTTGCCAAACCGTCGGAAGCGACGTCAGGGTCGGTGAAGCGGAATTGTTTTGACCACAAAAACAAATTTTGCCCGATAACCGATATAGACGCCGACGACATACCAAAAATCGTGACAATATTTGGCGGAATATCGTATGATGCAGATAATTCGCGTAATTTTATAAACGTTTCATCATAGATATACATCTCCGCTCTTGTATTATACCGCCTTGCATACACCTGATACGACGATTCTACCGTATTTGGTTCATAAACGCGCGTATCCGATTCGACGGTTCCGAAAGTGTCGCTATACACAACCGAACCGGACGCAACGCGAACGCCGCCGCCGTTAAAATTTTTCAAGCCGTTCACAACTTCATCGTATCGCCACTTGTTGTCCGAATCGGGGTGACCTCCCGCGTCCCACATATAATAATCCGTATATGCTGCCGATGAGCCGCCAAGACGCCCGTCAAACGAAAGGTTAAACAAAAATCTTTTATACGAAATTTTATTTGACAAGCCCCAGTTCCAATCGGGGTCGGTGTAGCCCCAGAATGTTTGGAAAGGGTCTATTACTACCGAATTGTTATTGTGAATGATATTTCCAAAGGGGTCTCTTGATATTGCGGTAATAGTACGATAGTCGGTGCGTTTACCCACTTTTACCCATGGATTAACCGTCGAAAAATCAGGGTCTAACCTTTTGTAGTATCTGCGGGACGTAGCCCAATTGGTTTGTACGGTCCACCGCAAATCGCCGGTATCAACGGGTTTTCCTTCAAGCATAATTTCGTAGCCCTTTCGTTCAAATTCTTCGGTTATATTTACAAGCGTCGACGTAAATCCCGACAATTGAGATACGGTTCTTGATTGCGTCCTGTTGTACGTATGCTTGTTATAATAAGTGAAATCCAATTTGATTCGGCTTTTCATAAAATTCATTGCCGTTCCCGCTTCAAAAGTACGGTCGGTTATGGGCTTAACATTACCGCGAATGCTTGAAGGATAGGTCGCAGTATTTAACCCGTCCCATACATTTGAAGAAGTGGAATAATCGGTATTAATATCATACACGCCCAAATCCTGTTTAGATATAGTCCACGAACCGCGCACTTTCCAGAACGAAAGCCAATCGGGAAGGCGAATAAACTCCGAAGGCAGTACGCTTGCCGCTACCGAAGGGTAAAAATAGGAGTTGTCATTACTCGGCAAGGTCGACGACCAGTCATTTCGTCCGGTTACGTCCACAAAGATTTTACTGTCGTAATCGAACGTAACTTTACCGAATACGCTGTTTACGCCCTTACGCGTCAATGATTGCGCTACTGTCGGCGCTTCTGCGGAATTATACAGCGAATAGAAACCCGGTATCACAAGCCCGCCTCTGCTTGTTGCCTGAAGGTATCTGCGCTGACGGTAGAATAACGAACCGCCGAGCAATCCGTCGACGCGAAATTTGCCTAATGTGCCGTTAGCCATCAACATTGCATCGTTATTCGTACTGAACCCATTTTCTGCATAACTTCGATAAAAACCCCGTGTAGTGCTTCCCCAGTCGCGAATAGACAGGATACCTTGAGGGGCGCGTTTTTCCTCGCTATCGGTATAATGCTCATATCCGCTACGTACCACCATTTTCAACCAGTCGGCTATTTCATAATTGATGGAAAACATGGCGTCCATTTTGTTCCAATTGATTGCCTGTGTTTTTTCATACGCCATCAAATACGGGTTGTCATACCAGCCGTTATAGTGCCAGTTTTGTTTTTCGTGCGGAGTTATCCAGTAATCCCTGTATTGTCTGATATCGTATTCGGGACCTGTCCAGATACAGAGCGTATAGATGTATCCCTGTTCATTATACCCTATCCCTGCATAATTTGGCGCCCAGCGCTTCGAAAAGCCTACTCTTCCGTTCACCGTTACACTGTTTCCGAGTTTCATTTCTCCGTTCAGAGTATAGCCAAACCGCTGTCCCAGAGCATTGGGATAAGGATGTTGCGTACGCATGTATGACGCTGTGGAACGGAAACTGCCGTTTTCGCCCTTTTGCGAAACAGAAATACTTGTATTACTGATATAGCCGGTTTCGAGAAAATTTTTTAAATTGTCTTTGCCAATGGAAGTTAACTCAAATTCCCGTCTTTCTTTCAGTATCGGATCCCATTGCATCGCCATCACACCATTGTCCAATTTCGCGCCCCAGACATAATCCAGATTGTTGAGATTGTAAATACCATTCAATCCCGCGCTGTATGAACCTTGCATTTCAGGAATAGCAAGGAATCCCGAATGGAACATGTTACTGGAGTTTACGGTGATATTAAAACTTTTGTTATCCGAACGCTTGGTGGTGATAATAATAGCGCCGTTTCCGCCACGCGAACCATAGAGAGCCGACGCCGTAGCGCCTTTCAAAACATCGATGCTTTCAATGTCGTCAGGATTGACGTCATTGATATTGGTATTGTACATCGGCACGCCGTCGACCACCAATATTGGAGTAGCGCCACGAATAGTGACCGATGAATTCCGCATAAACTCGGTGGTATTCAAAATCTGCAGACCTGCAACCTGTCCGGTCAAACTCGTAACAACGGTCGTTCCCTTGACAGTTTGAACATTGTCGCCTGCAACTCTCTGGGTAACATAGCCCAGCGACTTTTCTTCGCGACGAATACCTAAAGCGGTTACTACCAACTCGTCTATCTGTTGCGCATCCTCGCTTAACGCTACATTGATAATACGCTGATTGCCAACAGTAATTTCCTGTGCGGCATACCCTATAAAAGAGAAAACCAATACAGCGTTTTCATCAGGGACATTAATCGAGTATCTGCCGTTAGCATCGGTGGTAGTACCCGTCAGCGTACCCTTCACTGAAATGCTTACGCCGGGCAGCGAACCGTCATTGTCGGTAACTACTCCGGTAATGGCAATTCCTTGCGCATAAATTTGTATGGTCGTGAAAATCAACAATATCCATACAAATTTTATTGAAGTCAATATATCTGACTTTTGTTTATTTATACATATATTATTACTATTACTATTCATTTTTTTCATTATTTTTTTTCATTATTTTTTGTCGCAAATTTCAAGTTACTTTATTATAGAAACTTGCAACGGTTATTAACTAATTTTTACTGTACAGACGTGGCATGCCGCGTCTCTATCTCTAATATGTCCAGACGCGGCACGCCGCGTCTCTACTACATGGATGACAACCTGCATCCATGATTTCTTTCGTTTTATACTTCAACCGGCTTTCTCCATAGGCATTTCATTTTTAAGGTTTATACTGAATATGTAATGGTTCAACAGAAGATGGCATTGGACAATACTATAACTATAGCGTGCCATTTCCAAAGTGACTCGCAGTTCAAAATCCGCTAATATGCCTTTCAATACTGACATTCTACTGTTTTTTTTACATAAAATTGACGCTGCAAAGATAAGCATGTTTTTTTACAAAACAAATTTTTTTTGAAAAAAAATCATTTTTTTTTCAAAAAAGACACTTTTTTTTCTATTCATTGTTATCGTCATCAAAAAATTTGCCTTCGATATATTCGCTTTTTAATGCTACTTGGTCATAGTAACGCATACGGCTTTTGTTCTTTTTCAAAAACATTTCCTTTACCCCGCTTGACGTTGCATCGAATTTCATTCTGTTCATAACGCCAATTCTTTCTGCTGCCGCTTCCACATCGTGATTAGCGCCGATGTAGGTAAACACCCATCCCAAGCTTTTTAATTCATCCACAATCAGTTTTATTTGTTGTCCGGTGTATTCCCTTGATGCGTTCTCCTGTCCATCGGTAATGATAGTTACCAATATCCTGTTATCAGTTGTTGCATCCATTTTTTGTCGGAAGTTCGTCAGCGTTGCTCCCATCGCATCGTAGAGCGGCGTGTTTGCGTCGGGGCGATAGGTTTTGTCGGTCAATTCTGCGGCTTCTGTGCAGGCAACGCGGTCGTAAACAGTATTGGTCGATGAGCCGTTGAAAACAACTAATGTAACGAAATGATTTTGAGTTTCCATATGTTGGTTTTGCGCAGCCTTTATGGTCTGAAGCGTTTCGTTGTAGCCGTTTATGGCTTCCTGCTTGATAGAACCCATCGAACCGCTCTGGTCGAGAATAACGACATTGAAAATGTTTGTTTTTCCATCGACAGAGATTATCTTTGGCGTTTCTTTGGGCGTTTGGTACAGAATATTCTTCAATTTTTCCAACCCCTCCGTCGCTTTTTCACGAATAATCGTCATATCGCGACCGGTATGCTTCACTTCGTCGGGGTTAATCAAATAAATTTCCGCTTTCGTATTGGTATGCCTCACTAACTCGGCAGCCGGATAGACCGTTAGCGCCGAACCAACAATGACAAATATGTCTGCTGCCGCTACTATTGACTGCGCCGCTTCAATCAACGTTACCGGCTCGCCAAACCAAACGATATGCGGACGCAACGCACTGCCATCAGGCGCTTTCTCGCCAATCTCAATGGAACGATACCCGATGTCGAAGACCATATCTGCATGTCGCGAACTGCGAGCTTTGGTCAGTTCGCCGTGCAGATGGATGATTTTTGTACTTCCTGCGCGCTCGTGAAGGTTATCCACGTTTTGCGTTATCACTGTAACGTCAAAATCATTTTCCAACTCGGCTAAAATACGATGGGCTGCGTTTGGCTCAACTTCGCGAAGTTGGGCGCGACGGTCGTTGTAAAAACGAATCACTAATTCCGGGTTTTTACGCCAACCATCAATACTGGCTACCTCTTCCATCCTGTATTGCCCCAAAACACCTCCCGAAAAGGTAGGCAATCCACTCTCGACGCTGATACCAGCGCCTGTTAAAACTACTAATTTCTTTTTATTTGACATGATATTAAATTTTGGCAAAGATAATTATCTTTTTTGAATTATATTACATTGCCTGTATTATTCACAAAGCGAATACTGATATGCGTTCGGCGGCATTGCAAATGCCGCCGAACGCGGCAATGTCTAAAGAAATAATGCCTCTTATAATGTTGTAAAATAGTTGTTTAAGAAAATTATATTAAATATTACGGTTATAACCGTAAAATTTAATATAATTTTCACGTTATAATCATAATATTATATAAAATATTCATGTTGTAATCGTAAAAATCGACATAATATTCATGTTGTGATCGTAAAAATTCATAAAATTTTTTTGTTACAATCAGAAAATTTTATATCTTTGCAAAAATTTTAAATTGAATGATATGATAAAAAGGGAAATTCAACAAGTGATTGAACAAAGACTTTTTAAGGGGAAAGCGATTATTTTGACAGGTTCTCGGCAAACCGGCAAAACGACTTTGTTCAGACAAATTGCTTCCAACATCAATGTTTCCTGTTTGTCGCTTAACTGCGATGAACCGGAAACACGTTCGCTGTTGACTAATACCAATGTTCAAAAATTGAAAACGATTATCGGGAAACACAAATTGGTAATGATTGACGAGGCGCAGCGTGTAAAGAACATCGGATTGACGCTGAAACTTGCTATTGACGCATTTCAGGATGTACAATTATTAGTGACGGGTTCTTCGTCGTTGGATTTGGCAAATGAAATCAACGAACCGCTTACAGGACGGAAATTCGAATACTACATGTACCCCTTTTCTGTAGGCGAATTGGCGCAGGCAAGTAATATATTGACCGAACAACAGGCGCTTGAAAAACGTTTGATATACGGCTCCTATCCTGACGTTATCAATTTTGCAGGCGATGAAAGAGAGTGTTTACTGAATTTGGCTGACAGTTATCTTTACAAAGACATTCTGGCGTTGGGCGATATACGTAAACCGGCGCTGTTGGAAAATTTGTTGATGGCTTTAGCATTACAAATCGGGGGCGAGGTTTCATATCATGAACTGGCTCAAACAATTCACGCAAACGCCGAAACTGTGGAAAGATACATTAATTTGCTGGAACAATGCTTTATTATATTCAGAATGAGCGCTTTCAGTCGCAATCTTCGCAATGAAATAAAGAAAAGCAAGAAAATCTATTTTTATGACAATGGCGTGCGTAATGCCATTTTGCAAAATTTTTCGCCGCTAAATTTGCGTCAGGATGTTGGCGCTTTATGGGAAAATTATTTCGTTGTCGAACGCCTGAAGGCAAATCATTACAAACGGCATCATGCAAAAAGTTATTTTTGGAGAACATTTCAACAACAGGAAATAGATCTTGTTGAAGACGCTGATGGCGTTTTAACGGCTTTTGAAATAAAATGGAACGAAAAACGACAGCCTAAAATACCCGGAATTTTTGCCGAAACATATCCTAATCACAGGTTTAACGTCGTAAACAGAACAAATTACATGGAGTTTCTGATGTAGTTTCAACACAGCCCCACATCCATCATAAATTTCTCCATTATATCACCTGCCTTATATTTTTTTGAACGTTCTACCGATGCTTTTCTGAACTCCTTATGTTGCTGCGAATTATTGAGATAGGCGATGATTTTTTCGCACATTTGCTCTTGGGTTTCTACCAAATATCCGCAAACGCCGTCGGCGATAATATCCTTTGCTCCCGCTACGTTGTAAGCAATTACGGGCAGTCCGCAACTTATACTCTCGAGGACGGTACACGGAAAATTATCTAATTTTGAGAGAAATACAAGAATATCGGCTGCTGAATAGATGGCGGGCAGTTTTTCGGGCGCTACCCAGTCGAAATAATATCCTTCGGGTAACGCCTCTTTCAGTTGTAGGCAGGCATTACCTTGTCCTACCACTGACAGGGCGACGTCGGGTAGCGACTTTTGCACTGTCTTGAAAATGTCCGGCAGTTCCAAAACGCCCTTTTCAATACTCACTCTGCCTACGTACAGCATTACAGGGCGACTGTCGGCTATTCCAAACGTTTCTTTTTTTGAAGCCTTTTGTGGGGTGAAAATCGTATTTGCCCAATGTGCAGTCTGGCAAACTCTGTTTTCGGGAAAATTCATTTCGGGACCAACGAGCCATTTGCGCTGGTCGACGTTGAGCGCAAATACACGGTCGAATGCGCCGTAATACGCACAAAGAAAACGACGTAGACGATTACGGTTATTCCATTCAAAATTCAACGCCTTTTGGCTGAACGTAACCCAGTCTTTATATACAACGAAACTTGCCGGCACCGAATAGGCGTATTTCAGATACAGTCCCATTGCGCCCATCACGCCTTCGGTGGAGCATATAACGCGGTCGTATTCACGTTCGTGGAACAGATTGTGAAGTTCAACAAGGTTTGGTATCCGCATAGGTTGCTCGGGATAGAACGGCAGGCGAAATTCGCAAACAGAACTAATTACAATTAGATGGTCGTCGCTTTTGAGCGTATCGCTGCACACTAAAATGTCGATGGGCAAATTGCGCCGTTTGATTTCGCTATGTAAGGTCTGAAGGACGATTGATACGCCATTTTTGTTGTCGAACGTGTCGGTCAGCCAGAGCGCTCGTTCGCAGTGGCGATACTTGCCTAATTTTGCCGCAAAATCTTTCAGAAACGGACGTGTGTTGAACATAACCAAAGCGCTGGTGAAATGAGCCGCCAGCAACAACGCCGAAACCAAAAACGGAAACGAAAGTCCCTCTAAAAAGTCGCCCAACTCAATTCCGTTTTTAGCGCGTTCTCCTTTTCCTTTTTCGGTATAGGCTCGCAGGTTGCTGGGAAGTTCAAATTGTGTGACAAGTTTTTCCAAATCAGTCGTTTTGAAATGATTATTACCTTTTGCCCTGTCAATTGTTTTGCTCAAACGCGAAAACAGTAATTCGTTGAGATGCTTGTTGATAGCATAAATTGACCGGTAATATTCTTCGGAAATATATTTTTTATTGCTCTGATATTCATTAGCCATTTTTGTCACCTCGTCGAACATCGGCTTGTATGCCGACGAAAGAAACAACTTTTTCAGAAACGACGGCGCTTTCCCGAAAAAACTGTCGTGAAATATTTTTATCACCGACATAGTAATTGAGTGTCGTTGCAATTCAGCGAAAGCGTTGGCAACAAGCAGCGAAATCGTTTTTTCCGACATTTTTCCCTTGTGAAGCAATATTCGCAACAAGCCCGGGTCTTTGTAATTGAGCGCTATTTGGCACACGTAGTCTAAAAATGCGATAGTAAGTTTTTCGGTGTTTTGATGCAGACCGTAGGGTATCATATCGCCGCGACGTATTGCCTCAAGGGCAAGTTGCGATTTACATTCGTTTTTCAGTCGTTTCTGCAAATCGGGAATGTGTAGATACGTTCCCGTCAAGCCTGAAAAGAACCCCGAATGGCTGTCGGAGCCGCCCGAAAGCGATTTTTTATACGGATTGCGACAATAGCGTTTGGGGTCATTACCGTATTTCTCCGACAACTGCTCTATTTTTTCAGGCGTTGCGCCGTCAATCCATTCCTTAACGAGCATATTTTGCCACGTATCGCGTTGTCCGCTGAACATCTCGAAGCGCTCGAAAATCAGTAGCATCTTGTCGAAAAACTCCATCGGCGGCATACTTTCCGAAGCGTAATGATAGAGCGGATGCGCCCATATCGTCGGAATATCGTTGGCGCAGGCATATTCCTGAAAATCATAAATGTTATTGCGAAGTTTGAATAACTGTTTTTCCTGTTCGGGCGTAAATCCGTAGGTCAATACGTGGATGCCGATTTTGAAGTCGGCGACCCAGCAACTGAACTCGGCGCCGGTGATAACGTCAATGCCTTTTTCCTGCAAATCGTAGCACGAGCGGGCGTTATTGTGATTTGTGATGGTCAAAACTTCGCAGCCGTTCTTTATCAGTTCATCGACTACTTTTTTGGTTGAAATCCATGTTTCAGGCACGTTCAAAATACGCCCTATAAGTTCATCAGGCTCGTCGCTGTTGCGGTCGTGACAATGCAGGTCAATTTTCAGAAGCTCTTCTCGCGGAAACTTCTCAAACTGTTCGATAAGGAAGCGGTTGAGGTCGTGTTTCAATTCCGATTGAAGGGTTGATGTTGCTGGCGTGTCCATAGAGTATAAAAATTACAAATTTGCTTATTAAAGTTTTATAAAAATTTCGGCAAAAGTAAATACCCCCGTGTCCATTATCGTAAAAAGGTGAAAATAATTTTGTTTCGTTGCTGAACACGGCAAAGCGGATAAAAATTTTACGTAAATTGACGAAAATGAACACGCAGTTTACGAAAATGAACAAGAAATTGACGAAATTGGACAGTGTGGTGTTTTTTTGAGTAAAAACTTTTGTGTGTCTAAACTGATAATCAAATCTACATCGTGGAAATTACCTCTACCGCTTTCAAAAATATCGGGTTTCCGCGGTTAAGCACTTCGTGCATTTCGGATGTTTCCCAAATATCGCGGGCTATGTACCCTTTGAAACGTAATTTATAATATTCTTTCGATTCGGCAAACATTTCAGGATTTTTCTCTAATCCCTCTTTTTCAGCAAAATTTTGCAATTCTTCCAACATATCATCGGTGACTATGAACTGCTGGTCGAACTGTTTGAACGTTGGATACTGTTGTTTGAGGAGTTGGCGATTTTTGTCAACATAGCTCAGCATAAAATGGTTAAAAATGCCTTTTCCAATCAGTTCGACTAAGTAATTTGTGTAGAACGAAGTATCCATTGCAACAAAAACATCTGGGGTAATACCGCCGCCGCCATACACGGTTCTTTTTTGCACAAGCGTTTGATATTGTTGCAAATCAGAATTACCTTCCGAAGCATCTGCTGTCAGTTCACCTGTTTGCAATCGACTGCGTCGCGCTCCGCCACGGGCATATTCATCGTCGTTTGTGTTGTACGGTTTCTGTATGACTCGCCCTGTAGGCGTATGATAGCGCGAAACGGTAAGCCTGAGCATCGAACTGTCGGCAAACATCAATTGCTGTTGCACCAAGCCTTTGCCAAACGAACGCCGCCCTACAATTGTTCCCCTGTCCCAGTCTTGAACGGCTCCTGCAAGTATTTCGCTTGCCGACGCCGAACTTTCGTCCATCATCACTACTAATTTGCCTTTTTGAAAATTACCGTTTGATGTTGCTCGATAGTCGCGGCGCGGACTGTTGTCGCCTTCGGTAAAAACTATCAATTGTCCTCTTTCTAAAAATTCATTTGCCAACTGTGCCGCAACATGCATATATCCGCCGCCATTGCCTGTTAGGTCGAGGATAAGGTCGGTTATTCCTTCAGATTTCAATTTCTTCAAGGCATCGTCAAATTCTCTTATTGATGATGCGGAAAAACGGCTCAACTTGATGTAGCCCGTTTTTTCCGTCACTTTATATGCAGCATTGACGCTATATATAGGAATTTTGTCTCGAACGATACGAAATGACAACAATTCCGGATGCCCTCTTCGATGGATTCCCACCGTAACATTTGTTCCTGCGCGTCCCCGAAGCCTCCTGTGCACATCGCTTGTAGTAATACCTATGCCTGCAATATTTTCACCCTCAATAGTGATTATTTTATCGCCTGCCATAATGCCGACCTTTTCAGATGGACCTCCCGTTATTGGCGAGGTTATCAATAATGTATCGTTCAATATGTCGAACGATACTCCGATTCCATCAAATGAACCTTCCAACGGTTCGTTCATAGCGCGCACCTCGTCTTTGGTAACGTATACAGAGTGAGGGTCGAGCTGTTGCAACGTTCTGCGGATAGCATCATCGCTTAATTTAGTTAAATTGACAGTATCCACATAGTTGCCGCCAATCCAATCGAAAAACTGAGCCATCTTAAAAATTACGGCTCGCTGATTTGACTGCGCGTTCAGTCCGGCAGGTAATAATATTACCAACAGGATTATATATTTTTTCCAATTCATTTTTATATTATATTATCATTAGTTTTGAAAAATTTTATTTCACGCACCTTAACTACGCATTCTTGCAAGTTCGGCAGCAATAATTGCGTGTATATGTTCTGTCAGTTGGCGAACGCTCATATCTTTGAAGGTTTCGTAGGGAACCGGTTGCAGTATGTTCAGGCTGACTTTTTGTTTACATCTCGGTATTATGCCTTTTTCGGGCAACGCTTTGTACGAACCGTCTATAACCATCGGTACGATGTCTGTTTTTGCCTGAAGTGCAATATGAAATGCTCCGTCCTTAAATGTTCGCAACTCGCCATTGCGCGAACGGGTTCCTTCGGCAAAAATCATCACCGAACTGCCATTCCGAATATGCTCGATGCAACGTTTGAGCATTTTTCGTTGACTTTTTGCGCTGCTACGCTCTATCTTGATGCTGCGATTCAGCCACATATTCCAACCTATAATGGGTATTTTGAACAGCGAAGCCTTTGCTACCCATTTGAAATTAAGAAATATACGGAAAATAACCGGAATATCAAGTAGAGATTGATGATTGCATACCATTACGTATGTTTTTTTGCGAACAATATTTTCACGTCCGGTAATGATAACGCTCCAAATGGGGCTTAACCATGTATAGCAAGAAGCCCAAAAACATGTAAAAACATTCAGAGCAACCAAACGGCGGTCGAACCACCCCGTAAAAACGCGAATGAAAACAGCAATCGGAAAATAAACCAGCGACGTTGTCAAAAACAACAAAACAAAATATACGGCTAACAAATTATACATCATTTTTCAATTCTAAAATGAAAGAATATGAATGTGAAGAACACGAACGCAAGGAAGAGCCCTCTATTGAGCCTCTTTTTTGATAAATCGGCTTGATGTTTTACTGCGAAGCTCAACAAGTTGGGCTTCAGTTCGTTAACATTGGGCATATCGTTATAGTGCCATTTACCTATCACAGTGCCATTTTGCAATAAAACAAGTCCGGGATTTGCACGTATAATCGTTTTTAGCGTTGTTTCAGTTGTTGTACAAAATTCGTACTGCAATCCAAGTTCCGCTTTCAGTTGTTCAATTTCTCTTGTAGGCGATGCTGTAAGGCAATAGAAACGATGCCCGTTTTCGTCGCTATGGCGGGCTATTTCGGCAGCCTGTATCAATGCTTGTTTATTGCTCTTGTTAAGTTGATTAGCTACCAAAAGAAATGTATAACCCTCGTAGGAAAGCACCTCGTCGGTTATGTCCCAGTCATTGAGAGTAGTAATGGAAAAATCATTAACAAGTGGTCTGAAACCTTCTTTTACCAACACTGTTTTAGTGTCTTTCCACACCCATGTAGTATCGTCCCATGGATAGTCTTCTAACGTAAATTCCTTAACTACACCGTCTTTTTCGTATAACAACGTGGTGTTGTATTCATCGGTCGGCATTCCTTCGGGAACTATCATTCCGTTGGGAATGTCAGCTCCTATGTGATACGGACGAAAATCTATCCATGGCAGATGCCGGTAGCAATTTATCGAAATACCGATGCTCAATATCGTAATTGCCGCTACCCAGCCCCATTCGACAACGGGCTTGTATGCGGGACGATATTTTTTCCGATACAGGAAAACGAGTGCGGTAGGGAACATCAACAAAATGTTTTTGAAGAATGTTTCCCAATTGGTCAGAATCAGCGCATCTCCAAAACATCCGCAGTCGGTTACCGGGTTTGTCAGGGCGATAAAAAATGTCAGTATTGTGAAGAAAACCATAAAAATCGCAGTTCCCCACGCTGTTTCTTTCATACGCAAGCCTAATACTAACGCTACGCCAATTACAAGTTCCGCTGCATTTTGCAGTAATGCAAACATAAAAGCGGCAGAATGCATCCAAGTCATATCGAACGCAGTAAGATAGTCAGTGAATTTGTAAGTAGAGCCCCAGGGGTCAATAGCCTTTACAAATCCTGAAAATATAAACGTTGCCCCCAACAAAAGACGGGCAGCAATGGCTAATGCCTTAATAATCACAGTGTTCATACGCATATTATTTTTATTGCTTATTTTTGCGCTGCAAAGATAAATATTTTTTTTCATTTTTGAAAATTTGGCATACATTTTGTGACTATTTTTTTATGGAAATAAAAGTTGAAAGTAAAATAGGAGTGTTGCGCAACGATTGTGGGCGCGTATATAATTTTTTGTCAAACTGCAATAATTTTCAGCAGTTTGCGGCAAACGATAAGATTAAGGACTGGCAATCCGACAGTGATTCGTGCAGTTTTTCGGTTGATGGCGTCGGCAACTTGTCTTTAAATATTGTTGAACGACGTGAGGGCGACTTGGTAAAGTTTTCAATAGAAAGCGTTCAAGCGGATAATATTTTTCTGTGGGTGCAGCTGAAAAGCGTAAATACGAGCGATACGCGAGTGAAACTTACGGCGAAATTGGAAGCTAACCCCGTGGTAAGTATGTTCATTTCCAAACCATTGAAAAAAGGATTGGACAAGATCGTGGAGACGCTGGAATACGTGTGTAAGTAGGTTAGTTGGGAAAAATGGAAAAAAGTGAAAAAAAGTGATTTTTTTGTTTAATTTCGTGCAAAAACGAAAAAAAGACAAAAATCATCAAGCTCTTTTAAGAAGATTGTTACGCTCGTTTATTGAAAACAACAAGGCTTCTGCGATTGATATTATGCCGTTTTGCTAACAACGCCGGTCAATTCATTTTTTATTTGTTCGGCAGTTACATATCCAACGGTATCAACCATTCGGGCGTAAATGTTTCGTATGGATTGTTGCGTTTGCTCTATCTTTCTGTTCAAATCAATTTGTGCGCGGGCTTTTCCTTTCGCCCGACCGCTTTTCTTGTCCCAGCAGTCAGGGTGAACGTCTTCCTTCAAACTGAATTGAGCAACGACGCCATCAACGGTAATACGCCCCATCACAGGACACAAGCCTGATTTCTTCTTTTTTGAAGTATTCAGGTAGAACAATATATTGAATGTACTTCTCATTTCTATGGTATTTTATTGATTATTAAGACGCAAGCCTATATTTGCCTTTGATTTTTTTGGATAGAGTTATCATATCCTCTTCAATTTTATCATGCGTAACTCTTGCATATACCTGTGTGACAGCCAATTTTTTATGTCCCAACATGCGACTTACGCTTTCAATGGGTACGCCTTGTGTCAGGCAAATTTCGGTAGCAAACGTATGACGCGCCATGTGAAACGTCAAATTTCTATCAATTTTGCACTTTCGGGCAATTTCCTTCAACTGAATGTTCATCATACTTGCGCTTTTCATCGGAAAAACCTTATCAGATGACGCTGTTCCTCTGTATTTTACAATAATTTTCAGGGCTTCGTCAAGTATCGGAATTTTAGCGTCGTTACCGGTTTTTTGTCTAACGATGTTCAACCACAGTGAGCCGTCGTCAAACTTTACAATCTGCTGATTGGTAAGATTATACAGGTCAATATAAGCCAATCCGGTATAACAGGAAAAGATAAACATATCGCGTGTCACTGCCAACGCAGGATTTTTTAAAGTTTTGGACATCAATATATTCAGTTCGTTTTTCGGAATATATTTTGGCTTTGTTTTGGGACGTTCCGGCGAATAGCCTAAAAACGGGTCGCGGTTTATAATTCCTCTGCCCATGGCGATTTTAACCATTTTTCGCAAACATGACAATTTGTGCAATACGGTGTTGGCGTTCAATTTACAGTCAATACGCAGAAAATAAGCAAAATTTTCGATAAACGGATAGTCTAATTGCCTGAAAGCGAAATCAGAAACATTATATTTCCTTTGAATGAACCGCTCCAAATGTTTTAGCGAAATATCGTAATTTTTCCACGTATTGTGCGCAGTATTTACTCCGATACGTTTTTTGTACTCGTCGTTATGTTCGCGAAAAATACTCAAAAGCATTTCCTGCGAAGGTAAAATTCCCTGAAAAGCGTTTTTTACCTCCTCAACCGTAGCGCTTCCCTTAACTGCAACGATTTCACGATACTTTGCATTAATTGCAACGTTTATCTTGTCAATTTCGCGATTGACTTCCCGCGCATGATGACTTTTCCCGTTCACACGCCCAGCCCGCGTATCCCACAAATCCGGATTTGCCTCCAATTTGCAGGAAAACTGCACCATATCCAGTCCGATAGCGATACGCCCCATCACCGGACACAATCCATTTCGGACAATATTCTTTTTTAGATAAAAAGAAATCTTCAAATTTTCATTCGACGTTTTCATGAAAAACTCTATTAAAAATAATTTACAAAACTATTTGAAATAGAGTTATTTGAATGTAATAAATGTGATGCAAATCGAAGCAACGAAACCACCCAAAAAGGGTAACGATTTGGTAACGGAACTAATGCTCAAATATGCGTTTTTTTACCATTTTGACCTGATAAAAAGATGCAAAGTAAAGCAATATAACGATGATTATAAGCATATTAGGTGTTGTTGGGTTTTTATGGTTAATCGGTTTCGACTACCGACTACCGACTAAAAAAAGACTAAAAAAAGACTAAAAAAAAATATAAATTAAAATAATCGTAAAAATGAATAAATTTTTTTTCCAAAACAGCGACGGCAACCTCTGCGCAAGGCGCACGAGCAGCAATAAGACCGTCGCCGGAAGACAACGAGCCACAATGCGCGATGTTGTACTTCTAAATTCGGCTTCAAATGCAACGCATAAAAAAATCGAAGAGGCTGAAAGTGTCAAACTTTTTAAAAATAAAGGAGGTTACAACATTAAAAAACTACTCCTTGCCGCTACAATTGCATTTTTGGTTGCAATGGCTAACATCATGCCGGCAAGCGCACAGACGCAGACACCAGCACAGGAGTTAGCAGACCGTATCAGCAACTGGACGCCGGCGATTGGCGGCGCACAGTCGCTCACTGCAACAGCCGACGGAAACACCGTGACAGTGACAGGACAGGCGACGGTGACAGCAACCACCGCCTCACGGGAACTCCGGCTGAACATACCCGCTGGCGTTCGAGTTGTTTGGCAAGCAAACCTTTCAAGTGTAAGAAGTAATATTGACCCGGAGGATTTTTGCCTTGTAATCCTCCAGAACAACTATGGCGAGTTCGTAATGCAATCCGGTCAAATAGCGCTTACAGGCTTTTCGGAAGGCTCCGCGCTTCATGCAGCAGGGAAAGTTACCATAAACGGAGGAACGATAACCGGCAGGGAGTATGGTATACGTAATATTACATATAATTATAGTTCTAGTACAACGCAACTTACCATAACCGGCGGAACAATTACTGCGGCAAATAGCGCGGGCGTCGGCATCTTACTCGATGTAGCCAATTCTACTTTGCTAATGACAGGGGGCACAGTTACCGGCGGCAATTTACGTGAAGCCATCTACACCATTGCCTGGAATACCGTAGTGGTCGCCGGCGGCACGTTGAATGGCAGGGATGCGGTTTATTGCGACGGGTTAAGTGCAATTGTGATTTCAAATTCGGTTATCATACCAGGAGGAAGAGTGACCTCGCAAGCGAATATTAACGGATATATTGCGCGATACGATGCCACAAGCGCTTTGTTGCCAGCAGACATCGGGACAAATAGAGGTATCACCACAGTATCAGGCGACGACAGTTATGTCCAGTGGGTCAACAACGGCGACCGAGCGAATATTGAAGTATGGCTTGGCAACAATAGACACACACTGCCCACACGCCGCCTCATTGCAGGACTACCAGCGCAATACAGCATCGACATAGACCCCGTCATCACGGGCGGCACAGTGACGGCAAGCCACACGAGCGCGACGCAGAACACGCAAATAACTCTGACAGTAACCCCCGACCATGGAATGCGCCTTGTGCAGGGCTCGCTCCATCACAGAAACGCATTAAACCATTCCCAGGACATCAATCCTATAAATGAAACTAATAGAACATTCAGTATGCCCGCGCACGACGTGGTAGTGGCAGCAAGATTTGAAGTAACGCCAGGGTTTTATCCATCGGCAGGCTTGTACCTCGGCGCGCCCGAAACTTTACAGACAGGCGTCCAGAGCATAGCCACAGTCGTTGCCAACGATGTAGCCACCGCCGTGAGCCACGTCAACGACAACGCCGACGCCGGCGCTTACAC
>Ga0099364_10004851_pt1 | contig 20242 bp, 15 predicted proteins | sample TergutTh196P3_FD_73070 | JGI IMG/M metagenome (GOLD analysis project Ga0099364, IMG submission 73070) | Microcerotermes parvus P3 segment gut microbial communities from Pointe-Noire, Republic of the Congo - Th196 P3 | ecosystem: Host-associated > Arthropoda: Insects > Digestive system > Gut ... | reverse complement strand
CCGTTTCCCTTTTTTGGTGTTTTTTTTTTTTTTTTTTTTTTGTAAAGAAAAAAAAAATTAAAAAAAAGAGTTTTTATTTTTTTTTTTCTCCCCCCCCCCCCCCCCCCCCAACAGAAGTCTTCTCTCGTAAAACTCTTTAGCATATTATTCAGCCTTATCATTTTTATTTCCCTCACCGCATGTGCCGGCCCCACAGGGAGTAGTAGTGCGCCTAGTAATGCATCCCAGGAAGCATTCTATGGCACATGGAGGAGGACATATACGGCTACTGACACTAGCGCACAAGAACCATATGACTACACAAGAACAGATACATTAATAATTACTTCTGGTAAAATAAGATATGAAACGATATTTAATGGTCATGAATCTTGGGATGATTTTGAATATTGGTTCGAGCTTGAAATTGAAGGCTGGGAACCTGCTTCTTCGACAGGTCCTTTCAGTGCTAACTTTCCTCAAGGTTTTGCTCTTACAGGTTCAGTCGAAACTCAAGGTTATCTAGTTTCTCAATTTGCATTACCCCTTCATTTGTTTATGCATAACAGTAACATCAACCAAATACTTTATAGTGCAGGTGATACTATAATTGCTGAATGGGGTAACAATAACCCACTTATCAGACAACCATAAGGGGATTTTTAAAACAGGCGGTTCTCTAAGTTACCGCCTGTCTAAAAAGGGTATACAATGGCATTGATCTCCGTTGACGACGGACTATTTTTCAATACAATCGCTCAGGCCTTAAATAAGGTATTTGGAAAAAAGACCAAATCTGGTAAACCTTATAAGTCAGTACAAAAGTGTTGCTTTGAAATCAACAAAGGGAAAAAGGCCTTGTTTATCTGGCTTGCAGAAAAACGTCCAGAGGGCGGATGGAATAATCCCAAAGCTAATAACAATTGGTTAAATATCCCTGACCCCGATGAAAAAACCTTTACTCAAATATTCCTTAACAAGGATCGTTTTATTTTGAATTTTTATAAAGACAAAGATGAATACGCTGTTTTTATGCATAAAAAAGACACAAAAGGCAAACTCCATTATTATTTCTATGGTGTTTTCAAACGTCAATATATCAATAACAAAGCAGGTATATGTATATTCAAGCGAACCGTTACTGCCCTTGAAGCAAGCGATTGGATTCCATGAAATGGTATGACGATAATGGTTTCTAGAATGATGTCGGTTTGAAGATGTCATTATTAATCCTAGGATTAATAATGGCGCATTTTTACCAAGACCAACCCAGCACACTCAGCTCACGCTGGACAGGAACCTTCATCCCTGCCGAGCTCGGCTGGCGGTCTGACCCTAAAATATTTACCTCCTAAGCTCGCTTTTCCTGCCCGCCAGAGGCTCGTCATGGACGAAGTTCCTGCTCCAGCTGAGATAACTATGCTCGGGCATATCAAGAAGAGCCTTTAATTATCCATCCTCCAAATGTGATGGGGAAGAAAAATTTTAATAGATGCACGACAAGGGTGTCAGTCACTCTTCGCTGGGCTCTATAGGGCTCCAGTGAAGTGATCAGCATCCTAGGCTATCACCATACGCAGTAATCATCTCTTACCCATAGGTGTAGGAAAAATATGCTTTATCACCAGGTTATTTGGTTTGATCTCGCCACACGAAGTGATTAACACTAGGAGGGGTGGGGGCTGCTTGGGGCTAGGAATATCTGGGAGTTCCCCGCCGGAGGAGACCGCGAGTAAAGCAGAATAGGATAATGAAGGAAGCTCCGGCATCCAGTATGTGCGAAGAAAGCTGAACGCAATGATAGAAAACGAGAAACTGGGTGCCGGGGGCTCCGTAGGCGGGTTCATCTCAATTCCTAGACCTGAGCGGACCCCACCCCTCTTGGGGTAATATATAGTATGTGGCGAGATCAAACCTAGGTATAAATTCATCATTTCCCCCAAATTTTCAAGGTTTTTTGCCTTCTAGTACCGTATAGGGACATGATTGAAGAAACTACTCATATTGGCATAAAGTAATACCAGTGTTATACTATTTTGATGAAGGCAGCAATTCCTCTTTCTGATTCTCTTTATGGAAAAGCCGAAAAAACAGCGCAGTTTTTGGGTATATCTTGTAATAAGCTAATCGGCAATGCCCTTGAAGAGTCTATTTTAAGGCATAATGGAGATATTGTAACACAAAAAATTAATGAGGTGTATGATAAAGTTAATCCAAACGAATTCTATGTGGGTTTAGATAAAGGGGTTGAATCTTTAAGTAATTTGACCAAAAATGATACATGGTGATCAAGGAGATACCATGAAAAAAGTAACAATTATTTTATGTTTTTTATTGCTATCAACAAAAGAAATTTTTTCTTTTGATTTTGCACGATATCAATTGGTTGCCTTAGAAGATATTGATGGTTGGATACATAATTATATGGCTGTGAATCCGCCTGGGGGTATAGGTCTATTCGCTGATTCAATTTCGTTGAAAATAAATGTTAATGAATTTCCAAGACAAATTACAGCAGATACAACGAGAAGGGCAATACAATTATATTTCGAGATTCTTAATATGACCAGGTATGAAGGGGACGATTATTTTATTATCCTTTATGGGCATTATACAACATATGAGTATAACAGTATTACCTACATGTTTTTATTTCAAAATCAATTGGTCGAACATTATATATCAGAATTGAATGTAAACGATGAGGTAACCTTATATCTGTTGTTTGGTTTATTTAATGAAACGACCAAAACAGCATATATTTTTGTAAATGAATTTCAACGGGAATAAATCGTTCTCTGTGCCGGGCCTTCTTATGAAAGGCATGAGAGGTTTTTGTCACTTGCCTTGACAAAAAAAAGATAGTAAATAAACTTTAATTAAGGAGTTCGTATGACAAATTTTGCCCAGATTGAAAAAATTATTACTGAAGTTAACAAATTAGATAATAATGAAAAAATTATACTTTTTAATAAAATGGAGGAAATTATAGTGAATAATCAAAATGATGATGCCTCTTTGGAATCTGTTTTTGGATTATGGAAGGATAGAAATGTCACTAAAGAGTCTTTGCGTAAAAAAGCATGGGAAAATAATTGACTTATATATTAGATACTTGTATATTAATTGATTTTTTACGCGGTGAGGAGAGTGTTTATGATCTTCTCGTACATAATGATGTAGAATTAACGATGTCTACTGTTACTTTTATGGAATTGGTGATTGGTGCATTTAATAAACGTGAAGTAAACTATATTCAAAAAGCATTTAAAAACATTGGAATAATGTATATTGATGAAGAAATATCTGAGTTAGCTGAAAAATTAGTGATAGAGTTTTCAAAAAGCCATAATCTGCATATTGATGATGCTTTAATCGCTGCTACCTCTATAATGAAAAATTATGAGTTGGTAACATATAATGTATCTGACTTTAAATTTATTCCAGGAATCAAGTTATTTCAATTTGAAAAAAAATAGACTACCCGGAAATAATACCCCCCCTGTGTTCGCCGTGCCTCCGTGAGAGATTCTTCTTTTAAGGCCTATCTTGATTCCGCCCGCCTTGTATCATCCTGATTCGGTTATTTTCTGAATCGGCTACGTAGATGGTGCCGTCCTGGTCTATGGCAATGGCGGAGGGGGAGAAAAATTCTGCCTCCCTGCCGGGGCCGTTTAGGTAGCCCCTGGAGCCTGTGCCGGCGATGGTGCTGACGTTTCCTTGGGGGTCGATTCTGCGGATAGCATGGTTATCGGTGTCGGTCACGTAGAGGTTGCCTTCATTATCGAAGGCCAGGCCGCCGGGAAAGGCGAACATGGCTTCCTGGGGGGCGCCGTCTGCGAATCCTTCTTCCCCGGATCCTGCAAATACCGAAAGGTTTCCGTCGGTGTCCAGTTTGAGGATCCGGTGATTCCCTCCTTCGGCTATGTAGAGGCTGCCTTCTTGATCGATGGCGAGGCCGAAGGGGTAGCCCAGGTCTTGGCCTTCGGGGCCTTCAAAAATGAGGGTGCTTACATTCCCCTGGGGGTCTATGGACCGGATCATGTAGTTAAGGACATCGGCCACCAGAAGGTTTCCGTCCCGGTCGAAGGCCAGGGCCCAGGGGAGGGCGAAGGCGGCGCTGCTTCCCTGGCCGTCGGCATAGCCTTCCCAGCCGGAACCGGCGAAACTGCTTACTTCCCCATGGGGGTCTATCTTTCGCACCAGGTTGTTGTCGGTGTCGGCCACATAGAGGTTTCCGACCGGGTCCAGGGCTATGCCGGTGGGCCAGTTAAACTCGGCCTCGAGCCGCGAGCCATCTTCCAGGCCCGTCCTTCCGGTCCCCGCATAGATCTGGGGATTGCCCTCCCTGTCCAGGACCAGGATCCGGTCATGGCTGGTGTCGCTAATATAGAGAAGGCCTTGGGAGTCCAGGGCCAGGCCCGTGGGCATCTCGAGCCAGGTGGGAGGAATCTGGTCCAGGTCTTCTTCGCTTGATCCGGCCAGGGTGCGTACGTTCCCGGATCTGTCTATCCCCCGGATAAGGTTGTTCCCAGTATCGGCCACATAGATGTTTCCTGCCTGGTCCACCGCTACTCCCTCGGGGTAGGAAAAGAGGGCCTCGTAGTAGGCTCCATCCCTGTGGCCGCTCAGGAGGCCCCCTGCCAGGGTGCTTACATCCCCCGAGGGGCTGATGGCCCGGATCATGTTGTTTCCGTTGTCGGCCACGAAGATGTTTCCCTCCCGGTCTATGGCCAGCCCCAGGGGCCATTCAAACTCGGCTTCCCTGCCCCGGGCGTTGACGAAGCCATGGTTCCCGTTACCCGCCAGGGTGCTGACAGAACCGTAGGGGTCGATCTTGCGGATGCTGTGGTTTTCACTGTCGGCTACGTAGATGTTTCCTTCATCATCCAGGATGAGGCCCGTGGGGTAATTAAACCGGGCCAGGGTTCCCGGGGCGTCAAAGAAGCCCCGGTTAGGGCTCCCCGCCAGGGTGCTCACAACACCTGAGGGGTCAATTTTTCGTATCGTATGGTTCCAATGATCCGCCACGTAGACGTTTCCTTCATGGTCCACGGCAACCCCGCTGGGGTGATTAAACCGGGCTTCCAGGGCCGGGCCGTCCCGGTGATCCCCCAGGCCGTCTCCTGCCAGGGTACTCACCTGGCCCTGGGGGTCTATGACCCGAATCCGGTTATTCCGGGAATCGGCCACATAGACATAACCCCGGCGGTCAACGGCGATTCCGCAGGGCTCAAAAAACCGGGCCCGCTCTCCTTGGCCGTCGGCGTAGCCCTCGAAGCCGTCCCCTGCCAGGGTCCAGACTTCACCGCTGGGTTCAACCACCCTGATCCGGTTGTTGAAGTAATCGGCCACGTAAAGGCGGCCCTCATCATCGGAGGCGATGGCAATGGGAGTATTGAACCGGGCTTCCAGCCCCGGCCCGTCATTAAACAGAGAAGAAGGAGCCCCCAGGATGGTGCTCACCGTCCACTCCAGGCTCGGGAGTATAGTAAGAATGATAAAAAGAAACATGAAGGAAAAGAGGTTTCTCATGGGGTAAGTATAAATTACAGATGATACAGATCCTAGTAGGTGTGATTACAACGACTCAAACTAAGACCCAAGATCAACACCTCATGCGCAGTTCACCGCTGGACAAAAACATGGCAAACTAATCAAACACCCACCAAGTCCCCTCTCGCTGGTCAGCAAACAATCCCCGTCGGCTCCAGCTGCAGCGAACTCTTTCACCTTATAGATAAATATATAGCATATTTGTGCTGCAGAAATCGCCGCCGGGAATTTTTGCAGCACCAGCGTTGAAAGATACGGGTGGTTCGATAGAAGATGATCATCGAGAACCACCTGACTTGTATAGTCAATGTATTACTATCATTATCCATAATAAGGTGATAGAAGAAAGCAGCCTTAGCTAGATCCTTGGATAGGTGAAGTATTATGCCCTTGATATAGAACAAGCCATATAAGACATAACCATATTAAAAACAGCATCTCTTCCCCATCGTTCTTGTTAAATATGAATTTTGATCAAACCACGCATAGTTGTCTCTGCTGGAGCAGGAACTTCGTCCATGACGAGCCTCTGGCGGGCAGAAAAGGCCAGCTTAGGAGGTATAGATTTTAGGGTCAGACCGCCAGCCGAGCTCGGCAGGGATGAAGGTTCCTGTCCAGCGCGAGCTGGGTATGCAAAGTTGATCTTAGTTTAGAATTATATTTCAATAATCAAACATTAAATTTAAAAAATATCACATCTCCATCTTGTACCTCATAGTCCTTCCCTTCTAGGCGGTACTTCCCGGCGCTGCGGATTTTGGCTTCGGTGCCGTATTCGAAGAGGTCCTGGCAGGTATAGACTTCGGCCTTGATAAAGCCCTTTTCAAAGTCGCTGTGGATGGTGCCTGCTGCCTTGGGGGCCCGGTCGCCCCGGCGGATGGTCCAGGCCCGGCACTCATCTTCGCCGGTGGTAAAGAAGGTCCTAAGGCCCAATAGATCGTAGGCTGAGTGGATCAGGGCCGAGAGTCCCCTCTCCTTAAGGCCCAGGTCATCCAGGAAGGCCCTTCTTTCTTCCGGGTCTTCCAATTCAGCCAGGTCGGCTTCGAATTTGCCGCAGAGGCTGAGGGCCCGGCTTCCCTCCCGGGCGGCCTTGTCCATCACCGATTGAACCAGGGGCCCCCCGGTGCCGCCCCTGGCGATGTCCTTGATGGCTTCTTCATCCACATTGCAAAGGTAGAGCTGGGGCTTGGCGGTGATAAAATGGCAGTCGTAGATGGCGGCCTTCTCTTCTTCACTTAAACCAAGGGATCTGATGCTCTTTGCCTCCTCCAGGGGGGGGCCTATCTTATCCAGCAGGGCCAGGACAAACTCGGCCTGCTTTTTTTCCGCCGGGCTCTTCAGGGCCTTTTCTGCCCTCTCCCTTCGGCGGGCCAGGGTCTGAAGGTCCGCCAGGGCCAGCTCTATGTCTATGGTCTCCATGTCCGAAGGGGGGTCCAGGGTCTCGCTCACATGGGGAACCTCCCTGTCCTGGAAGCAGCGGACCACGTGGATATAGACCGCCGAGTCCCGGATGTTAGAGAGGAACTGGTTCCCCAGGCCATCCCCCCGGGAGGAGCCCTGGACCAGCCCGGCGATGTCGACGAACTCTATGGTGGCCCCGGTGGTTTTCCGGGGTTTACAGATCTCGCTTAACCTGTCCAGCCGGGGGTCTGGGACCTGGATGAGGCCCACATTGGCCTTGACGGTGCTGGAGGGGTACTTGGTGGTCTCCACCGGAGTGGAGCAGAGGGCAGAAAAAATAGTGGTCTTTCCCACATTGGGAAGCCCCAGGATACCGCAGTGTAAGGCCATTTAATCCTCCCTAAAGGTGGCTTCCCAGGCTGTGCCCCGGAGGCTGTAGGTTCCGGCCCGGCGGCCCTGGCTATTGTAATAATCCGTAAAGCCCAGGGGGAAGGTGAAAAAGGCCCCCTCGTATTCACCTATGGTGACCGCGGCCCCCAGCTGAATAAGCCTTAAGGGGTTATCGATAAAGGCGGTTTCTTCGATGAGGACCACACTGTCGGGGACCCGCAGTTCCCTTAGGTCATTCCGCTCAAAGGCGGCGTAGCGGATATAGGTGAGTCCCTCTTCCAGGACCAGCTCGGTGAGGTGGTTATCCGAAAAGGCCCAGGACCCTATCGAAACAACCGTGTCGGGGATGCTCAGGGTCCTGAGCTGATTTTCCGCAAAGGCCAGGTCGTCGATAAACTCAAGGCCCCTGGAGAGGCTTAAGGTCCGAATCCTGTTGGAGGCGAAGGAGCCCCGGCCTATGTAGAGGACGCTGGAAGGAATGGTCAGGCTGCTAATGAGGTTCCCCTCGAAGGCGTAGTCCCCTATGTGGGTGACCGTCCCAGGGATGGTGAGGGCCGTGATGCCCGCGCCGACAAAGGTCTCGCCCAGGATGAGGCTCACCGGGAGGCCCTGGATATGGGAAGGAAGGCTCACCGGGCCCCCGGGGCCCTGGTAGCCCAGGATGGCGGCGCTGCCGTTTTCCAGGGCCGCATAGTAAAAGTCCCCCTCCCAGCCATAGGTGGTTTCTTCCTCCTGTCCATAGAGGAGGGTCCCCAGGAGCAAGAGGAGGGTGAAAAATTTCCCTGCACGTTTTAAGGACATAGTCTTTCCCCCAGGGCCTTCAGGGCCTCCAGCTTGGCCATGCTGCGTTTTTTTATATCCCTCACAAAGGAGATATCATCGGCCTGGCCCAGGATCTGGCCCATCTCTTCTTTGTTTCTATAGACCACGGTCCTAAAGGGATCGTTTAGGTCCTTTACCCTGGTTTGATAGACCTGATCGATGATGGTATGGTAGATGCCCCCCAGGGTTTCCAGGGCCCCCTTAAAGGCTTCGGCTGTGCTCAGGGGGTGGCCCTCGGCGGAGGATTCATCCTGACGGCTCCGGTAGATCTCCCAGGCATGGCGGGAGCGGTCCAGGGGATAGGCTTCGGCCATCTGGTCGTAGGCCCGGTGGATCTCTTCCCAGCTCTGTATCTGGCCCCCTCCAATCTTGCTCCGGAGTTCATCGACCCTAAAGGCCGGGACTATCTGTCCCCCCAGGTTTACCCATTCCTTTACCCGCTCGCCCCCCTTCTCCATCTCCGCTACAAAGGCCCCGTAGTCCAGGTCCGGCTGCTCCAAAAGGTAATCGCTCAAGGTCTTTAGGGAATAGTAGAGGAGCATCTCGTGGTAGGCCGCCCAGGCCTGGCGGGGTTTTAGGAGGACCGTGTTTCGCCTTTGGGGTTCCAGGCCCAGGGCGGGGAGGAGGTCCTCTTCTTCGGAGATGTCGTCCATCCAGCCCTTCATCTGGGAGAGGGCAAAGATGATCTCCTCGGCGGTGTCGGGGGCCAGGTAGTCGGTCTCTATGCGCTGCTGTTTAATTTTGCGCCGGTCCCGGTCTTTTATTTTCCAGGCGTTCCGCTCCAGGGCGTAGAGGTTGTACATCCAAAAATAGGCGGGCATCACTTCCAGCCGGTCCAGCCGGGCGTTGTTGCTCACCAGGGAGAAGGGAAAGGTGATGTTTAATTCGTAGGGGTAGTCCCCCTTTACCACCAGGCAGTAGCTGACAAAGCGGCTGGAGTGTTTGAGGGTCGCCGAGAGGCCGGGCCAAAAACCCCGGCCTGCCCGGATCTCCCCGTCGTTGGCCCGGCTGTTGTGGTTGCTTCCTATGGTGGCTCCGGCGGCCATGTTGCTGAGGCCCTGGATCATGGTGGCGATAAGAAAGGAATTGTTATGATGCTGCTCATGGGCCGGGAAGACCAGGTTATTGAGGATCTCGCAGCATGAGACCGTGGAATTATCCCCCAGAAAGGAATGGATGAGCCGGGCCCCGTATTTGAGGCTCGAGTTGCGGCCCATGACAAAGCGCACGGCCTTGATGCCGTAGAAGGCGCTGGAGCCGTAGCCCATGATGCCGTTCACCATTTCCACCCCCTCGCCGATTTGGCTGGGTTCTTCCTTGGAGGAAAGGACAGAAATGTTTTTTAGCTTATTGGCCCCCTTGATATAGGCCCATTCCCCCACCAGGACATCCTTCATGATGAGGCAGCTTTTTATGGTCGAGTGATCCCCTATGGTGCCGTAATGGCCCCGGGGCCCCCCGTATTCCCTTTGGGTGATATCCTTCAGGGCCCCCACCAGGGCCTGGTCATCCCGGTAGCAGGCCCAGAGGTAGGCATCGGCGGAAGTCATCTCCGGAAAGGGCAGGATGGATCGGCCCCCGGCCTCGTTCATCACATCGATCCAGACCCGGACCTCCTCATCTTCCCCTTCTTTAATGACCCCGGAGCCAAACTTGCTGTGGTTGGTGGTCTGCAATTCATCTATCCTCGAGAGGATGCAGTAGTTTCCTATTATATAGTGGGAGATATAGGCGCAGTCCTGGATGGCCGTATGATCCCCTATGTCGCAGGAAATGAGGGTGCTGTTCCGGATTCCCGCGGGGATGCAAAAGTCGTGGTGCTGGAGGAGGGCCTCCTGGAGGACCCCGATACGGATAAGACCGTAAAATTGGGAGTTCCGGATTAATGAGGGGTCGAAGGGATCTTTGACCAGGACCTGGTCCCAGTTGGGGCACTGGTTGTTGTTGGCCATGAGGATTTCCCTCTCCTGGGCTGTGAGGTTCCGGTAGCTTCCTTCATGTTTATGTTGAATGTTCCGGAGCCATTATTCATCCTTTCCGGGCGGGAGGTAGGGGGGGGGGATAAAATCATATCCGTAGCGGGAAGGGGAAAGGGAACTGACAAAGGCCATGGATCCTCCTGGAGGGAATAGGGATATCGTCCTGGCCTATTGTATAATAGAATGTACCATGGGTAAAAGATCCCCCCGGAAAAGGGGCCCCCTCTACATCAGCGTCCTTTTAGTCCTCCTCCTCATGTTTGCCCTGGCCCTTCCGGATAGCCTCTTTGAGGTATCCTACTCGCCGGTGCTCTACGACAGCGAGGGGAGGCTCCTGGGGGCCCGGGTGGCCCAGGACGGCCAGTGGAGGTTTCCGGACCAGGGGGCCCTCAACGAAATGTTTGTCATTGCCCTGGTGGAAACCGAAGATCGCCGGTTTTTTCATCACCCCGGGGTGGACCCCATAGCCATAGTCCGGGCCCTGGGGGAGAATTTCCGGGCCCGGCGGGTAGTGTCGGGGGCCTCTACCCTGACCATGCAGACCATCAGGCTCTCCAGGGGAAGGGGAAACCGGAGCATCGTAGAAAAATTGATTGAGGCCGCCCTGGCCCTGCGGCTGGAACTGGGCCATTCCAAAGAGGAGATCCTGGCCCTCTACGCCGCCAATGCCCCCTTTGGGGCCAATGTGGTGGGCCTGGAAGCCGCCGCCTGGCGCTGGTTTGGCCGGGGCTCCCAGGATCTCTCCTGGGCCGAGGCGGCCACCCTGGCGGTGCTCCCCAACAGCCCCGGTCTCATCCATCCCGGCCGGAACAGGGCGGCCCTCCACAGCCGCCGGGATGCCCTCCTGGAAGCATTGCACCGGCGGGGTCATTTTGATGCGGAGACCCTGACCCTCTCTTTGGCGGAACCCATCCCCCAGGAGCCCCTGCCCCTGCCCCGGGGGGCCCCCCATCTTCTGGAGCGGCTCATCATGGAGGCCCGGGAGCCGGGGGGCAGGACCTTCTATACCACCATAGACCGGGAGATCCAGGAGCGGGCAGGGGAGATTCTTAACCGGGCCTCGGGACGCTTTGCAGAGAACCACATCATGAACGGGGCCATCCTCGTCATCGACACCCGGACCGGTGAGACCGCCGCCTATGTGGCCAATACCAATACCTCCCATGGAGGGGATGTGGACATCATCCAGGCCAGGAGGAGTTCCGGGAGCCTTTTAAAGCCCTTCCTCTATGCCGCCATGCTCGACTCGGGGGATATCATGCCCTCCTCTTTGGTCAGCGATATCCCCACCAGAATAGGAAGCTTTAGCCCCGAGAACATCACCCGGACCTATCTGGGGGTGGTCCCCGCCGATGAGGCCCTGACCCGCTCGCTCAATGTCAGTGCCGCCCGATCCTTGCGGATCTACGGGGTGGACCGCTTTGCCCGGCTCCTCCGTTCCCTGGGGCTGAGCACCCTCTTTAGGGAGGGGGCCGACTACGGGCTTACCCTGATCCTGGGGGGGGCAGAAGTGACCCTCTGGGAGATCACGGGCCTCTACGCGGGGCTGGGCCGGGCGGTGGGAACCAACTGGCCCGGGGAAGGCTCCTTCTTTCCCCCCACGGTGTTTCCTTCGGCGACCAGGGCCGCCCCCCTGCAGCCCAGTCCCCTTTCCCCCGGGGCTACCTACCTTACCCTGGAGGCCCTGGTCTCTACGGTCCGGCCCGGGGAGGAAGCCATCTGGCAGGAGTTTGCCAGCTCCCGGAACATAGCCTGGAAGACCGGGACCAGTTACGGTTTTCGGGATGCCTGGGCCATAGGGCTCAGCCCCGAGTGGACCGTGGGGGTCTGGATAGGAAACGCCTCGGGGGAGGGGAGGGCCGAACTCCGCAGTGCTACCACCGCCGCCCCGGTGCTCTTCGAGGTCTTTTCGGCCCTGGATGCCATGGGCTGGCAAAGGCCCGGCATAAGCCACAGGGATCAGGGGGAAGGGGCCCCAACCCAGAGGAGCTGGTTTTTCCAGCCCTCAGGGGAGCTCCGGAGCACCGAGGTCTGTGCCATCTCGGGTTACCCGGCGGGGGTCCATTGCGAGAGGATAGGGTATGTTGATGTGCCCCGCCACGCTCCGGCCCTGGGCCCCTGTCCCTTCTGTAGGACCGTGGTCTTAAATGAAGAGGGGAACCTGCTTGTGAGGCTGGAAGCCGGGAGCAGGGAAATCACCCAGGAGAGATCCTGGTTTGTCCTCCCCCCGGCGGAGGAATGGTACTATCGCCGCTGGAACCTGGACTACCGGCCCCTCCCCCGGGAGGCAGAATCCAGGAGCAGCCCGGCGGGGGGAGGGAATGCCATGGCCCTCTTTAATCCCGAACCGGGGGCCCAGGTTCTGATTCCCCGGGAGCTCGATGGACGGGAGGGCCGGCTGGTCTTTTCGGCGGCCCACCGGGATGAGCAGGGTCTTATCTACTGGCATCTGGATGACACCTATCTGGGCTCTACCCAGACCTTCCATGAGATGGAGGCCCGCCCCCTGCCTGGTCAGCGGAGCATCACCCTGGTGGATGGAAACGGCAGCACCCTGGTCCGGGAGTTCACCGTCCTCAGTGCCGAGGGGGCCCCCTAATGGCCGGGCCCTCTCTCCTTGGACCGGTTCCCTCCCAGCGGGAACTGAGGAACAATGTGATCCGCATCTCCTGGCCCGCGGCGGTGGAGCTTACCCTGGCTTCAATGATCACCATGGTGAACATGGTCCTGGTCTCGTCCATAGGAAAGGAAGCGGTCAGTGCCGTGGGGATCACCGGCCAGCCCCTGATGATTCCCATGGTGGCCATCCATGCCTTTGGCATAGGGGGCATGGCTCTGGCGGCCCGGGCCATAGGGACCAAGAATTTCGCCGAGTCCCGAAAGGCCAGTGAGCAGACCATGCTCTTGTCCCTCCTCTTTAGTCTGGTCTTTGCGGTCCTCATGTATGTCTGGGGGGGGCCCTTCGTGCTCCTCATGGGGGCCACCGAGGACTACTATCCCATGGCGGAGCTATACATCCGCTATTCTGCCGTAGGGGTCGTCTTTCAATCCATTTCGATTACCGTGGCAGCCATGCTGCGGAGTGCGGGCCGGACCAAGCCTTCCATGTACTTCAACATCGCCGCCAACCTGGTCAATGTGCTCATCTGCCTGGTGCTCATAAACGGGGTGGGTCCCATCCCGCCCCTGGGCATCCTGGGGGCCGCCATAGCCCAGCTGGTGGCCAAGGTGGTGGGCTGTATATTGGCCCTCTATATCCTCTTTTCTTCCACCAGCTTGCCCGTGTGGCCCTCTTTGAGGGGCATCTTTAAGGCCGATTGGAGCATCATCAAGCGGATCTGCCGGGTTGGGACCTCCGCGGCCCTGGAGCAGATCGTGCTGCGGGTGGGGCTCATTTTATTCACCATCTATGTGATCCGTCTGGGGACCGCCGAGTACGCGGCCCACAATATAGCGGGGACCCTGCATAGTTACGTGGTCAACTTTGGTTCGGCCATCAGCGCGGCTCTGGTGTCCCTGGTGGGGCAGAACCTGGGGGCCAAGCGGCCCGACATAGCCCGGATGTATTTTTATACCTCGATAAAACTCTGCCTGGTCATGTCTGTCTTTCTTATTGTTCCCCTTTTAGTGATCCCCCGGCAGATTGCCATGATCTTTACCGATGAGCCCCCGGTGATAGAGAACATCGTCATTGCTTTACGGATCCTCGCCTTCTTTGCCTTCCAGCAAATTCTGCAAATTGCCATAGGAGGGGGCTTACGGGGCGGGGGCGACACCACCTGGCCCCTTATCTCTACCATGATTGGGGTCCTGGGCATGCGGATGATCCTGGGCTACTTCTTTATCATCCTTTTCCAGTGGGGGATAGCCGGAGCCTGGCTCTGCTGGATGCTCGATCAGTCGGTCCGGGCGGTGATCATCTTCTTTAGGTTTAGGGGAGGAAAATGGGAGACCATCAAGGTCTAGGGGACTCGTTTAATAATTATATGTTCCCGGTGTAGACATGCTTGATGTGCTTCCGGGCATCTTGGGCCAGGGCTAAGAGGAAGGCCCCATCGGTGGGGGGTGCCCTGTGTTTGTAGGCCCGGTGATAAGCATTCAGGTGCCAGGGCAGGGTGTGGCCCTCCGCCTCCAGGGCCGAAATAAAGTCCCGGCATTGATTCAATTCTTCTTTGCTATCGTTCATCCCCGGCACCACCAGGGTGCTTAGTTCCACGTGGACGGCCCTTTCCAGGGCCAGGCGGATAAAGGCCAGCACCGTGGGGAGATCTCCCCCCAGGATATCCCGGTAGGTTTCTGGGGAAAAACACTTGAGGTCTATGTTTGCCGCATCGCAGAGGCCCAGGACCTCCTCTGCGGGTTCCTGATTGATGCAGCCGTTGGTCACCAGCACATTGGCCACCCCCTCCCGGCGGGCCAGGGTCATGGTCTCAATAAGAAATTCGATATGCACCAGGGGCTCCGAGTAGGTGTAGGCTATCTGGGAATCCCCAGCCTTGGCGGCCTGGACCAGGTCCCGGGGGCTGTAATAGCGGCTTATGCCCCCTTGAGGATTGTGGTTTTGGGAGATCCGCCAGTTTTGGCAGAAGGGGCAGCGGAGGTTACAGCCCAGAAAACCCAGGGACAGGATCTGGGTCCCCGGACGAAAATGGCTGAGGGGCTTTTTCTCGATGGGGTCCATGGCGAGGGCGCTCACCTGGCCGTAACAGGGGAGGATGGCCCTGGAATCATCGTTGGCCCTTACCCCGCAGCGTCCCTGGCCCCCCGGGGGGATGAGGCAGAGGTGGGGACAGAGTTCACACTTGAGCTGGCCTTCCTTCTCTTTGGACATGGAGAGATAGCGGGCTTCCGCCGAATTGCTCATAGGGCTGATTATACTGCTTTGCCGCCCCTTTAGCTTGTCCCTTTGGGGGATCTTCCGTACTATGGACATACACAAGGGGGTACCATTGAAGGAGATCAAAAGTTCCGGGGCCTACATTTTTCAGGAAGGATCATTGGTAGTCCCCGAGGGGATAGCCGAATCGGATATACAGCACCAGATGAGCTGGACCATCGTGGACCATGATTTTAAGGATTACCCCCTGGCCGAAGCCTACGATGTGCCGGACCTGGGGGGCAGTGATCTCATAGGAACCCTCTGCATCCCCAAGGGGGATCTCCCCCCCGGGTGGAAGGCCCTGCCCATGCGGGCGGCGGTCAACACCCTCACCGGGGGAACCATGGCCGATGGGACGGGCCCCGCGGGGAAGATCCTCCGGGCTTACCACATCGTTAACTGGCGGCGGGAGTCCCGGTTCTGCGGTACCTGCGGCGGGGCCAATGGGGACGCGGAAAACGAAAGCCTGGCCCGGCTCTGCCCCCTCTGCGGCCGCCTGGAGTTCCCCCGGATAGTCCCGGCGGTAATTACGATAATCACCAACGATGAAAATCAGGCCCTCCTGGCCCACAATAAGCGTTTTACCAGCGGGGTCTACAGTCTTATTGCGGGTTTTAATGAAGCCGGCGAGGGCCTGGAGGCTACGGTGGCCCGGGAGATCATGGAGGAAGTTAATATATCGGTCAAGGACATACGGTTTATCAGAAGTCAGCCCTGGCCCTTTCCGAACCAGCTTATGCTGGGCTTCTCGGCCCGGTATGCGGGGGGGGAACTCAAGCCCGACGGGGTGGAGATAGGGGATGCCCAGTGGTTCTCCAGGGAGAACCTGCCGGAGCTGCCTGCCTCGGGATCGGTGTCCCGCTACCTTATCAGCCTCTGGTACGAGGGGAAATTATAGATCCCTATAGGCCGGAAGCATCTCTGAGTTCCGGTCTATCTGGGCTATCCGCCACATATCGTTCTGATAGACCAAGCGGAGCATGTCATGGTTGGTGGCAGCTCCCGCCGTGGGGGGCGGGACATATTCATCCAGCTCGTGGAGCATGGGCGGGGGGCCCTCAGCTTCCCGGATAAAGGTTCCGGGGATCCATAATAGGTAACTCACATCGATATGGGCCTCTTCTTCCCCCATGTATAAAACCCGGATATCCAGATCGGTGATCCCAAAGACGATAACCTCGGTCAGGGAAGGGCGCCCCGAGTCTATCCATTCCTGGGCCTGCATAAAGGCCAGCTCTATATACTCATAAGACATCCGCATCCGGGAAAGGACAAAGACATTGATCACCATATCTATGTCCGATCTTCCCACCCGCATGTGGGTAAGGCAGGCTTCCATTAACTCATGATCCAGATCGCCGAAGGATCTATAGTAGGTCTCGACCACCTCTATGGGGCTCATGCCCAGGGTGTTCGGTTTGCTCAGCTGCCGCTGGATGTAACCGTTGGCAAAACCAACCACCGACACGATGGCCACCAGGAGGGTCACTATGGCGGTGGTATGTTTTATCATAAAACGCCGGGTGTTTACCTTGAAGCTTCTGTTCTTGTTAAACCGCTCCCGTTCCTGGTTAATTCTGCTTACTTCATCGTGGCTGAGGCTCCGCATCCAGGAGGAGACGGGCCGGGAGTAGTTGGAGCTGATAAATTCCAGGATGGCCGAAGGGGAGGGCCGCTGGGGCAGCTCTCCGGGATGGGGGATCCGGGCCATGGCCTTGCTGATGAAGGCCGAAAGCTCTGGGTCCAGGCCGGGCTTCATAAGATGGGGGGGAACAAAGACCCCTTCCCTCATATCCTGCCGTATAAGCTCCGCAGTGGTATTGGTAAAGGGATCGACCCCGCAGAAGATCCGGTAGAGCATGGTTCCGGCGGCAAAGGAGATTTCGCTGGAGCCCTCCAGATCGGGGTGGACCCAGCGGTTGTTAAGGATGATCTCCCGCTGACCCCCAGCGTCGACGGTCCTCCGGATGAGCCTATAGGGGGGGAAGAAGATGGTACCCAGGGGGTAGGATTGATCTGACCGGGAGTTAAAGTTTTTGGAGACGATAAAAGCCCCCGATGGGCCCGGGTAGGGGGCTTCCAGCTCCTCGTCCAGGAGGGTTTCGTAAACCATCCGGGCCCTGATCCAGTAGCGCAGGACATTGAGGGCCTCTTCTTCCCTGGCGGGATCTTCGATGATGTCCGCCACGCTCTCTGCGGGGAAGGAGGGGCCCCAGATCACCATGGTATGGGTGTCGGTCCTCTCAGAGACTCCCCCGGTGAGCCAGGTCTCGGTTTCCCCGTCGGGGTAGACTATGAGCCCGGGACGGGTGATGTACTGGGCCAGTTTTGCCTGGGCAAAGGTATGGGCTTTTAGGTCCGTATCAAAGCCCAGGACTATTTTTCCATCCAGCTCGTAATCGTAAATCCTTTTATCCAATATGGTGTATCTCCTGACCTTGTTTCCTACCTGCCCTCTATGGAGTAGAGGAATCTAAAGTAATCCATGTCTGTTGAGAGGGCCAGATCGAAACTGGGCATGGTGTCCCGGTACGATTCCATGGCCCTCCAGAAATAAAAGAAGTCCTGGTTTTGGCTGTAGGACTGGGCATAGATCCGGGCCGCCTCTGCATCCGCGATGGCCATGATGGACTGGGCCTCCCTTTCGGCGGTGGACATGATGGACATCCGGTCCCTGTCCATTTCACCCAGGATATTGGCCCGGCGTCCTTCCCCTTCGGAGCGGATGGCCTGGGCGATCTGGTTTCGTTCCCGGATCATCCGGGCATAGACCGAGTCGGTGAGTTCATCACTGTAGCGGATCTGCCGGGTCACCACGTCGATGAGCTCTATGCCGTACTCGGGAACCATGCGCCGGGACCTTTCCAGGATCTCCTGGGAAAGCTGCCTGCGGCCCCGGGTAACCGGCTCATGGTTAACCTCGCTCTGTATGGCCGAGGTGATCTGTTCCATGTCTATATCGACCAGGCCCAGGTCTTCGATCTGTTCCCGGCCCAGGATAAAGTTGGAATCCCGCACCGATTCGTGGAAGTAGTTCTGGGCCACCACGGTCCGGACCTCGGAGTTTATGACCTCCCCGAGGATATCGTAGGCCCGGTTGATGGTCCCTATGGATTCGTAAAAGATCTGGGGGTTGGCGATACGCCAGCGGGCGGTGATATCGACGATGATATACTGCCGTTCCAGGGTGGGGATTCCCCTCTGCTCGCCGTTCCAGGCCATGATCCGTTTTGGGTATTTGATGACCTCGTCGATAAAGGGAATCTTTATATGAAGCCCCGCCTGGGTGACCACATTGGTTATCCGGCCAAACTGGACGATGACTGCCTGTTCGCCCTCGTGGACCACAAAGAAGGGGCCCATGATGAAGACTGCAATGACGATTATCGCCAGGATGATGAGGGTTTTAAGTGACTTGTTCATTAACGGCCTCCCATGGGGTTACTGCCCAGATCCCAGAAGGGAAGGAAATTGCTAAACCGGCGGTCTATCATGGCGGCTCCGGTTTCGCCGTTAAAGACCTCTTCCATCATTTCGTAGTAGAGCCGCTGGCGGGTTACCAGGGGAGCCAGGGTGTACTCTGCCAGGACTGCGTTAAACCGGGCCACGTCCCCGTGGGCGCGGTTAACCCTTTCGGTGGCATAACCTTCGGCCACCTGGATGAGCCGGTCTGCTTCACCCCTGGTCCGGGGTATCAGGTCATTATAGGCCTGGCGCCCCTCGTTGATAAAACGTTCCATGTCCTGGATGGCCCGGTTTACATCTTCAAAGGCCGCTTGAACCATGGCGGGGGGGTCGGTGTTCTGGAGCTGTACGGCGATGACGCTGATCCCCAGGTTGAAGGACCTAAAGGTCTCGTTCATGAGGTCCACCCCGGCGGCCTGGATGGCATTCCGTTCCTGCCCCATGACATCCATGATGGTCCGGTCCCCCACGAGCATGTTGATCACGCTTTGGCTTACATCCCTGATGGTGTCCCGGCGTTCCTGCACATTGAAGGTCCAGGCCACCGGGTCGGTGATCCGGTACTGGATAATCCAGCCCACGTCGATCATGTTGAGGTCCCCGGTGAGCATGGTGGACATGTTGGCATCGGGGCTAAACCGGGCCGAGACCCCGGGGGTGACGGTCCTAAAGCCAAACTGCTCGGTTTGAACTTCCCTGGTGCGGACTATGTAGGCCCGATCTATGTTGAAGGGGAGCTTCATCCGAAGGCCCGGGCCGGTGGTGGTCCGGTAGCGCCCCAGGCGGGTGATGACCGCCTCTTCGGCCTGGTCTACCACGTAGAAGCTGGTCCCTAAGAGGGCGATAAAAAATATCCCCAGGATTATCAGGGTTAGGGTCTTGGGTTTTAAGAACTTCGCCGCCTGTTCAGGGGAGAAATTGGACATGCATACCTCCAGGTACCTTTATATGATGAGTTCATAGTATAGAAAGAAGGCGGGATAGTAAAGGTAACACTCAATGCCGGGACCGGTTTGATCGTCGATTTGACTATTCCGGGGATCTGAATTATACTGGTTCTACTGACCCTCGGGGGTGCACCGGTTTCGACTGTTGCGGTTCGGGGTATGCGCTGCAAGTGGAGTGTCCATCTCCTAAACTGGGCAAAACTTTTAACTGCCGACAAGGTCAGTTACGATTACGCCTTAGCTGCATAATCGCGTGGAACCCTTCCGCCGCTCTGAGGAAGGACTTCCGCGTCGCAACCAGAGCTGGCTCTTCCGCCATGTTCGAGGACGGGAGCTGCGAGATCATCGAAATAAGGGGCTGCCGCGTGCTGTCTAGCCAAGCAACCCTCGACAATTCAATAGGCGGCTAAACTTGTAGATGCGTCTATCACGCGTAATAGGACGCGGGTTCGATTCCCGCCACCTCCAGTGCTAAAACGCAAAGCGTTTTAGCTTAGGGGTTTTGCATTAGCAAAACCCCACATGAATAATTCACGGGAATCGAAACGGAGCCGCGGCCCCGAAGACCCGAGCCAGCGCAGGGTCTGAGGGGTAAACCGCCACGGACGGCGGTTTAGCGGCGGAGGCGGCCTGGAGGGAGCAAACAGGATGTTTGCGACTGGAAGGCGATTCCCGCCACCTCCATGCTAAAACGCAGGATTGATCTCGCCACTAATTAGGTGCACCCGCAAAAGGGGTGTGGGCCACCGTGGTCTAGGAATTGAGATGACCCCGCCTACGGAGCCCCCGGCACCCAGTTTCTTGTATTCCATCATTGCGTTCAG
>Ga0099364_10004850_pt1 | contig 20245 bp, 16 predicted proteins | sample TergutTh196P3_FD_73070 | JGI IMG/M metagenome (GOLD analysis project Ga0099364, IMG submission 73070) | Microcerotermes parvus P3 segment gut microbial communities from Pointe-Noire, Republic of the Congo - Th196 P3 | ecosystem: Host-associated > Arthropoda: Insects > Digestive system > Gut ... | reverse complement strand
TTGACCGCCGTAAAAACTTCATTCCTCCGCAATCATTGCGAGGCAAATTCGGTCTTTGTGCCGATGATTCTGTTTGACATCAATCCGAACTCCATAAGGTTTCGGCAGAACAATCCGTACATGGACGCCGCTGTCATCGATCGGATAAACCTGTACTTTGGGCACCCCGGCAAACGGCGGACAAAAAGGAATATGCACCGTAACCGTCATCGTACCCGGCGGAAACTCTGCCCAAAATGTACCGTCCAAACGCTCTTGCCCTGCCGACGTCCTCGAACGAATCAACTGTTGATGAATCACCCCATCAACCGCGTCGGCGTCCATCGATTCGGCGTTGACCGCGCCCGTATCTGCTATTTTAATCCTTTGGAGTTGCCTGATTTCCCATCTTCGGGGCAACCGGACAACGGCGACGAGCAACAGGAGAAAAACGCTTATCAGGAGGACGCTTGAAAAGGGATCACGCCAAAAGACGCCGGCCGCTGCCCAAAAGCAGGCGAACCAAAAGGGCCAGCGGACTGAACGCAACAGTTCACGATACCAATTAGGGCTGCACATCATCGACACTGTTCGGGAGTTGGAGACCGGCATTTTACGGTTAGGGGGTGTTAGTCCCCCGACGCCGAGGCGATTCTATTTTCGTTTTCGTTTTTTTTCTTTTTTTTGGAGAGCGTCCTCCAGGGCTTTTCCAGCCTTGAAAACGACGGCTTGTTTTTCCTCAACCATGACTTCTGCGCCCGTTTTAGGATTTCGTGCCCTGCGCGCTGCACGTTTTCGAACTTCGAAAACGCCGAAATTCCGCAATTCGATGCGCCCTTCCTCGACAAGTGTTTCGATAACGCAATCCAAAACGCATTGGACGATATTTTTCGTTCTTGACTGCGTTATATTCAGTTTCTCTGAAATAGCACGGACGATCTCTTTTTTTGTCATAATACAGGACATCCTTTTTGAGGATTATCAAACTTCGGCGGGCCAGCTCCCTTGCGGGGGAAGAGGAACCGACGAGAAGCAAAAATGTTAGGAACTATAAGGACTTCGGGCAATCCCATAGAGTCCATGATATAGAAAATTTTCTGAATGACAAGGGGTGCATGGACGGGAGCCCGCCACGGAGGCACGGAGCCGCCGCAACAACACAGCGGTCGGGTGGTTGCCCCCCCCGACCGCTTGAAAATATGGTACAATACATCAATCCTTTTACTAACATATCCCATGAAACCCTATCCTATGAAACAAATCTTACTTTTAATGACAATTTTGCCGTTGCTCGGCTGCGCCCGGCAAGACCCAACTCGTCCTGTCGATCTGCCGCCGCTCGTTCCCTGCACGGTAACGATATTGAGCGATGGGCAACCGCTGGCCGATGCCCAAGTATCGTTCCATAGCGATGACCCTGCTTTTAAGTGGTCGCCCGGAAACTTCACCGACTCCAGCGGCACCGCCCAAATGGTAACGTACGGACGGTTTTTCGGTGTGGTGGAAGGTGAGTACACCGTAACGGTATCGAAGGTTGAGCGTGAGTCGTTCGATCCGGAGAATCCGCCTCGGCAGGTTCGTGTCTATACATATACCGACGCGAAGTTCACTGATCCGGCAACGACGCCGTTGCGGATCAAGGTCGAGGGACGGCGAGTTACCGAAACCTTTGATGTCGGTCCGACCGAAAAGACGGTGTTGCGTATGGAAGATGCGAATTGAGAACATTGGATACATGCAAGTTGCAAGGAACGGCTTATCGAGAAGATTGTTATGACGCCGATTGTTATGGTATCGTTGCGAGTCATCGTACCATGGGAATTCTTGTTGCGCATCTTTGTTACGATATGACCGTTAGCATTTAACCGGCCGATTTCGCTCATCGGAACATCTATTACACATTGCATACCATAGAACGATGGCAACATTACGACAGCGTTTGAATGAATTTTGGCATCAAGTGCGTTCGCATTGGTCGAGTGATCCGTTGGAACAATGCCGATGGATTAAATTCCCGTCTCGACTTCACAGTTTGTCGCAAAGGCCAAAGGATCAACTCGCCCGAACAGGCGAAGACGCTGCTATCCAATACCTGACTTCACGCGGATACATCATTTTGCAACGTAACATCCGTTTCCCTGAAGGCGAATTGGACATTGTTGCCAAGTTTGAGAACACATTGATTTTTATCGAAGTGAAGACTCGCACTACCCAAAAGTTTGGCCAGCCTTACGAGTTTGTTACGGTACAAAAGCAGTACCGTCAAGTTGCGATGGCTCGCCGGTTTATGACTCTCTGCCGACTCCAGCGGGCAACAACACGTTTCGACATCGTCTCTGTGGTCATACAGCCGGGGCAACTGCCAATCATTGAGCACATAAAGAGCGCTTTCCTAGTACAGGATTTGTCATGATGTCCCTCTTCGCTCTGCGGGTATATCAACAAGGAAGAGGGGCAAGAGCCGCCGACCTCGACGATTTCTTCTGCACAAAAGGACACGATTTCCTAAACGAAAACGTTAGCCGTCGGGTATCGGACAGTCAACATCGGACGGCAAAACCTTATCCCATTGCCTTTGTGCAGACGACGCTTTTCCCGAAATTGGAAAAAGTGTCCAAACTGGCAGACATAGGGTACTTTTGCGGACAATTCAATGTAAAATATCCCTTGTCTAATCAAACGCTTCTGAAACCAGAAAACATGACAAAACGCACCCAAAACACCCTCTACACCAACGACAACCTGTACGTTTTATCGGGACTGAACAGCGAGTTGGTCGATTTGATTTATCTTGACCCGCCATTCAACACGAAGCGGATGTACTCCGCCCCCGTCGGCAGCAAAGCCGCCGGATCAAGTTTCAAAGATATGTGGACATGGAAAGATGTCGATGAATACTATCTTGAGACGCTTGCCGACAATTTCCCGGCGTTGGCAAACTATATCCTCTGTGTTGGTGCTGTTCACAGTAAACCGATGATGGCGTATCTAACTTATATGGCACAGCGGATTGTCGAAATGCACCGAATCCTCAAAGAGACCGGTTCGTTGTATCTGCACTGTGATCCGACTGCAGGACATTATTTGAAACTTATGCTCGATAGTGTTTTCGGCAAGAAAAATTTCCGCAATGAAATTGTTTGGTGTTATTCAATAGGAGGAAAAAGTAAACGTGCATTTGGGAAAAAACATGACACTCTTTTTTTCTACAGCAAGAGTAATAATTACACTTTTATAGAAAAAGGAGCAAGCATAGAGCGAAAACCAAACTCGCACATGAAAACGGGGGTAGATGAATCAGGCAGAGTGTACCAAGAAAAGATAGATAAAAAAACCGGTAAACGCTACGTCTATTACCTCGATAAAGGGAAAATTGCCGAAGATTATTGGACAGACATCGAAACCTTAAATAGAGAAGAAAAAGAACGCACGGGCTATCCTACTCAAAAACCATTGAAGTTACTGAAGCGTATCATTCTTGCATCGTCCAATGAAGAAGACATCGTCATGGATCCCTTTTGCGGTTGTGCAACGACGTGTGTTGCCGCCGAACAACTCGGACGAAAGTGGATAGGCATTGATGTTGAAAAACAATCAGTCAACATTTTGACTGAACGATTAAGCGACGCTTCTGGTCGGCTTTTCAAAGATTTCACCGCAACACATCAAGTTCCTCAACGAACAGATGTGCAACGTGTTCAACCGACCGTGCCAGTCAAACAGCAACTATACAGAGAGCAAAAAGGAAAGTGTAAGGCTTGTGGACAGAACTTTGAGTGCCGCAATCTTGAAATTGACCATATCATTCCGAAGTCGAAGGGCGGAGGCGATTATTACGAAAACTATCAGTTGTTATGCGGATCGTGTAACCGTATCAAAGGCGACCGACCGATGGAATTCCTGCGAGTGAAACTCGAAACCATAGAGCGCATGACAAAAACAAAAATCTTTTTCGGAGAATGACTGGCAGAAAGTAGGGGAGAATGGGGGGCGGGAGGACGACGAATCACTCCCGTTATACGGCGAAAACACGGGAAATAGCATGTGTTTTCCGAAAAAGCGGTTAACTTCTCGTGTTTTAAGCGGGTTGCCTGTCTTGTTAACGGTCGGGAGGAGAATGGGCATCGGAACTCCTTTTCCAAAGAAACTTCTTACACAGGGCTCTTGACAGCCCAAAATGCCCATTGTACAATGCGAAAGTCAAATTTGTAAAAGCCTACCGTTGGGTGCCGGAGCGTCCGCTCCGGGCTCTGTGAACTTTTTACCCGCCGGGGCTGTAGGTATATTGTACGTCCGTGGTTTGAAACAAAAACAGATGGACGAAGAAGGCAAAACATCGTGAACAGTTCACCGGTTTTTTATGCCCGCTTCAATCGAACCAACCCATGTATTGCTTACTATCATAGCATTATTGCTATGCGCTATCCTTGTTGTTTTGTCCCTCCATTTGTTTTTTAGCCGAAAGGAAAAAAGAATGTCCGACCCCGTTTCCTATGAAGAACCTGTATTGCCGCCGCCAGACTCTCCCGAACACGAGCAAGTTACAATAACAGATGACTTTGATCCCGCTATCGACAGTCTCGGCGATGACGAAACTGAATCAGAGGAAGATGTGTCGGCAATGTCCGCCGAAGAAGACTCTTCCGAGATCCCACCGCCCGATCCCGCTCTTTCCGTGTCGAATGATATTCTTGCCGCGATTCGGCAACTTGCCAGAGACTTCGAAACAAAGTTGAAGTACGATGCCTCCAAGCAAGAGTTGATCGACAAACTCTACAAAGAGAACATAGAATTCAAAGAAGGCATCATCAAGAAATTTCAGCATGCGATGATTCTTGCCGTCATCGAAAAATTGGATGAAGCCGACAAGGATATTGCCGTTTTTGCGAACCGTGAGTTCTCCGAAGAAAATTACCGCAAGTTGCTCGATTCCTATCGAGATATTGCCGCTAATTTTCAGGATATGCTGTCTCTCCGATTCGATGTAGAGTGTTACCGGTGCGAGCCGCTCACGGAGTTCGAACCGAAAACGCAGCGTTCCTTGAAAACGTGTCCCACTGCCGAAGACGACAAACACAAATTAGTCAGGCAAACATTGCGACCGGGCTACAAAACCGCCGACGGCTTCATTTTGCGTCCAGAACTCGTCGAAGTGTTCGTCTTCGACGGGAAATGATAGTTCAAAGGTTTTTCGATGCCCTGAGCATACGGACGACCATTTTTCCTTTAACCTTACCCCTTTTATTGGAGTTCCTTAAATGTCCGAAACAAAACGAGTTTACGGTATCGACCTCGGTACTACCTATTCCGCTATCGCCTTCATCGATGAATATGGTAAGGCGCAAGTCATAACCAATTCCGACAATGAGCGGGTTACGCCCTCCGTTGTTTTCTTTGAAGAAGAAGGAAACATCATTGTCGGGAAAATTGCCAAAGAGACAGCAAAGACTGATCCAGGGCGCGTTGCCGATTTCGTCAAACGTCAGATGAGCGACAAGGAGTGGCTCTTCGAGGTGGACGGTAGATCGTACACACCGGAGGAAGTCTCTTCGTTCATTTTGAAACGTCTTGCTGGCGATGCGGAAAAGACCGGCGAGCATAATGTCGAAGATGTTGTCATTACATGTCCGGCGTACTTCGGCGACTTGGAACGTGAGCGGACACGCGCCGCAGGCAAACTTGCCGGTCTGAATGTCATCGAAATTTTGGACGAACCCGTTGCCGCCGCCATCAATTATGGTCTCAATGACGATGCCAAAGGCAAAAACGTGATCGTCTATGACCTCGGCGGCGGTACGTTTGACGTGACCGTCGTGAAAATCGGCAATGATCCCGAAAAGAATGAAATTAGCATCGTTTGCACCGAAGGAAACCATCAACTCGGCGGCAAGGACTGGGACGACAAGGTCGTGAATTATTACGTCGACGAATTTCAAAGTCAGACGGGCGAAGATGCAGACATCCTTTCCGATATGGAAACCGCTTATGATATCCGTTTCAATGCGGAGACCGACAAAAAGACTCTCGCCACAAAAGAGAGATCGGTACGCCGCGTCAGTTATGAAGGGGAGAAGGCAAATGTCGAACTGACCCGTGAAAAGTTTGACGAACTTACCGAAGACCTTTTGGAGCAGACGTTTACGCTGACCGACAAGGTTATCGAAGAAGCCAAACAACGCGGGACGACGCAGTTCCACGCTTTTCTTTTGGTCGGCGGTTCAACCCGAATGAAACAGATCAAGGAAAAAGTCACAGAACGTTACGGCGCATCGCTCGGTATCACGCCGGTAGAGTTCGACGTGGACGAAGCCGTTGCCAAAGGTGCGGCAAAGTCGGGGGAAATTAAAATCATCACCGGAAAGGTGGAGGAGGCAATCGTCAAGATCGCCGAAGAAAAAGGCATGGACATTTATGACCTTTCTGTCGAATCCAAAGCCGACATTGAAAAGGAGGCAGAGTTACAGGTTGCCGAAGAGGGGGGATATGAATTGGCGGTCGTCCAAACGGCAGGCAAAACGACCCTCAAGAAGGTGGCGACGAAGAGTTACGGTATTCGGGCATTGAAAAATGGTCAGGAGGTTGTCCGCAATCTCATCGTCAAGCAAACGCCGGTGCCGTGCGAGGGAAGCCAAGTCTTCGGAACGGCGGGTCCCAATGCGGATGAAATCGATCTCGTGGTCTTCTCAAACGACGAATCGGCTGGGGACGCTACGGCGGATATGTCGTTTGAACTGGGGCAGGCGGTCTTCCAACTAGATGGCAATTTACCTGCCAAGGCACCGATTGAAATCACGTTCAAACTGGACGAGCAGGGCAGTTTAACCCTCGTCGGTTTAGACAAGACGCACGGCAAAACGATCACCGCTGAGTTCAAAGCCGACGGAGTGATGACCGATGACGAGATACAAGAGAAAATCGAAGCATCGCGGGACTTGGTGATTGAATGACAACGTTCCTAACGTTAGCGGAACCGCAATCGTAAGACCGCAGTTCTGTTGATACATACCGGGAACCTCTAACAATACAAAAGTTCTTTTGCGTTTCTTTGCGGTTAAAAAACTTAACCGCAAAGAACGCAAAAGAGTTGCGCAAAGAGTCGATTCGTGGCGTTTTCGACACAAATCAATATAAAAATTCGATTTTTAGAGGTTCCCATACTGTAAACGGCATGAAATTGTCCCTTGCGTACTTTGCATTACTATTTAACCATGCAAACCTACTTACACGATCCGAAAAATAAACCCGTTGTTTTTATGTTGTCGGCAGCCCTGGGGTGCCTCCTTGCCGCTCTCCTTGCCGAATTTTTTCTTTTTGCGTTGCCGAAAGGAGAGACACGTTCTATCTGTCTTACCATAGACACGTCCGGTTCGATGGCGGGGAGTCTCATGATTGAAATGCAGCAAGCGGCAAAAGAATTCGTCGATCAACGTTCCGGCGACAATTTGGCGATTACCAGATTCAGCAGTGATGCCCGCGTGGTCGAGCCGTTTACTAAAGAAAGCCGCAAGTTAAAAGAGTCCATCGGTGCCCTTGTCGCTTATGGTGCCACGAATTTCGAGGCGGCACTCATAGTTTCCGAAGAGGTTCTCGAAAAGTCAAATGATAACAGTAAGACCTTGCTCATTTTTACAGACGGCGAAAACACAGAGGGCGATGCGAATCAGGCAATAGAGACCGCCAAACGTCTGCGGGAGCGGGATATTCGGATTTTCGCCGTTGCCGCTTTGGATGCTGACGTGATGTATCTTGCGGAGTTGACAGGCGATAGGAATCGCGTCATCTTCGCACGAAGCGGCGAACTGGGGAATGCGTTTGACCAAGTAGAAAAAATGATTGCCACCACCATCGGCAGCGGTAGCGTTTCGCACTCCATCGCTTTTATCGCCACAGTGGGATGGACAATTTTTGCGGCACTCGGAGTCGCTCTCGCTTTGGTGGTGATTCAAAATTATTTCATGAAGAAACCGTTATTGCCAAAGGAACAACTGGCAGTGGTTGCCATCGGTGCGGCAGCGGCTGGTGTTGCGTCAGGGTTCATCGCACAGGCGGCAATGACCGCTCTCGACGCAATCTACTTGGGAGAAGTCGGCAGAATTTTGGCGTGGTCTGTGCTGGGGTGTTTCTTGGCGTTTGGGATGGTCTATGTGATTCCAAACCTTGATAAAGCGAAGGCACTCCAATTCGGCGCACTCGGCGGTTTTCTCGGTGCACTCGGTTTTCTCCTTGTAACGCTTGTTGCCAGCGATACCGGCGGTCGATTGATTGGCGCATTCATTTTGGGTGCGTGCATCGGTTTGCTGGTAGCGATTGTCGAAACGTTGTACCGAAATGTTTGGTTGATGGTCATTTACGATCCGCGAAATTTTGCACAGGTCAATTTAGGTTCGCAGGAAGTTACCGTCGGCTCCGGCAATAACGATACCGTACCGATTCGTGATGTCGGCGCGAAGGCGGGTTCCTTCCTCGTCGTCGGCGACAAGGTACAATATACGGACACACATGGCACTCAATCGTTGGTTCCGGGCGACCGCGTTACCGTCGGCGGAGTCGAACTGGTGATATGCTCCAAAGATGTCCCCTTTTCGCCGGCTAAATTTTATCCCATGAAAATGTCCCGCGCAAGAGAACTGATGAGTAGATAGTAAATTGAACGACCATGAAAAACATATACCTTGAACTGGAACTTTTTCTCGATCCGGCAATCACCGATGCCGTTGCGCTCAAAACGCATATCGAAAAGAAAATCAGTGAATGGAACAAAATGGTCAATCTTAGTCCGAAGTATAAAGATCGTGTGCGTTTAGCAAAAAAACATCTCGAACAAGGACTTTCGAACTTGTCCGGTCAAGCAGAATCGGCACGTAAAGAGAAGTTGCAGGCACTTCGGAACGACATAAAAAAGGCGGCGCGTGTCGGCGGTATCAATGATCTAAAACTCAAAAAATTAAAATTGATCCACAGAGATTTCTTTACCGAAGAGACGATTAGCGCGGAATGCGGCGGAGCGACTGGGGCTTCGGCTGCGCCGCAGAAACCCGTGTTCACGCCGCCGAAACGTCCCGATTCGCTTGTGAGTGCTAAAACGATCTCGTTCAAGGATATGAAGGAAATCGCCGAAGATTTGAACCGTATCGACGGGACTCCAAAAGATTTGTATGAACTGTTACAAGTTTCGCCGTCTGCAAATACTGCGAATGTGTACAAAAAGGCGCAGGAAAAAAGTGCCTATGCCCTAAAAATGCCGAAGACGAATGCGCAAGCCGATTCGCTAAACCGCCTTGCCGGTAAATGTATCAATTTTTTCAAAGACGAGCAGAATAGAAAAAATTATGACATTGCTCTTAAACGTTTTCCGTTTGACAGTTTCTGCGAAATGGATCTTCAATGGAACATCGACAAAGAAAATGGTATTCCGTGGGATATTTATCAGGAGTCAATCCACCATACGGTTCAGCAGGGATTCACGCAGGGGGAAGCGGAATGGCTTGTTTATAATTACTATTGCGAGGTCAACAAGTGTCCCGACCCGATTCCCGAAGCGGAAAAACCAGCATCAGCGCGGTCATCGCCAGCAGCCGGACAGAAGGTCGATGTGGGGGAATACGTTGATAAGACATTCAAGTCTATTGTAAAAAATTCGGGACAATTTTCCGGCTGGGCTCAAAATTGGTTCAACAAAGCAAAGACATCCCAGCCCAGTGCGCCCGCCGGACCTATTCGTAAGACGCAATCGGTTCTGCCGCAACCGTCGGACTTCAAAAAAATAGAAGGACTACGTAAAAAGTTTTTGAAGCAAAAAAATCCGTCGTTGGACTATTTGAACTCTCTTTTTCGGGAATTGGACTCGATGGTCGTACAATACCAAACGGCACCGGCAAAAATGTTGGAGGGCATTAAGTCATTCCGTGCAGAGATAGGCGAAATGCTTGGCGACCTTGTGTACGCAGAGGGGGATTTCGTTTTCGCTTTACAATGTTACCGCTCTGTTCTTGATTGCATACCTCAACATGCAAAAGCCGGCTCACGATGCCGCATGATCGACAGCGTCAAAGATGACCTCTACCGTCAAGTTCGTCTTGCGTTTGCAGAAAAAAATTATCTCGTCTGCAAACAACGTATCAAAGAACTGAAACAGAAATTTACAGGCGACCCTGAAACGGATGATTTTATACGAAAGACCGAAAAAGAAATTCGGGACGTTCCCATTTCCCAAGAATATGTTCAACGACTCGTCCACGAGAATCGATGGTACGCACTTGCCAACCTTCTTGAGGACACCGATCAGTCGGGCTACATAGATGTGCTTCGTAAAGCGAAAGGGCGTTTAGAATCGATGGGCAAGAGTCTTGACATTATTCGGCGAAATCTGCGGAGAGGCAAATTTGACAGGGTGGGACAACAACTGAAACAGATAAGGAAGTACGTCGCGGATTATCCAGAGTACAACACGTTCAAGGAAGAAGCAAAACAGTTTCATGCTTATCTCCGCAGTTTGGACTCGGAATTCAAAGACCTTATCGACCAAAAACAGTTGATCAAGGGAGAAAATAAACTGCGTCAGTTTTTGGCGGAAAATCCGAAATACCGACTGGGACTCGCTGGTCACGCACAAATTTTTGCGAATGGTGTAACCTATTTTCAAAACGGGCTCCGCTTTTGGCTGTTCGCTATTTTAGGTTGTATCCTTTTTGTGATGGTGGTGGTCGTTTCCGGCGGTCTTCAAAATCACACCGGCAATACCCGGCTTGGAATCGTATTTGCCATTGGATTCGGATTCCTGTTTATAAACGTTGCTTACTCCGGTTTGCTTCAATTGTTATATGTTGCGACGAAAACGTCTTATCAGCCGAGCGGATTCGGACTCATCGGCACAAGTGTGTTGTTCGTCCTGAGTGCAGTTGCAGGCTGCTTTGCTTTCGTTCCTGACGTCGTAGAAACGATGGTTCAAAAAATGGCTCGTCCTGATAGTCTCACGGCAGAATCAGATCGTGAAACCTTTACTTTCCTTTTACTTTGTATTCCCTATTTTGCTTTTTTTTACTTTTTGCATGTCTATATTTTTTCCTTTTTCAATCGTTGTATGGACGACGGCAAGGAGCCGCCGCTCTTTTTGCCCTTACCCCTCACTGCCGTTTTTACAGTTTCGCTACTGCTTGCCGAACACTATACGTCGGAACCGGGACTACTCTTTTTCGGAGTGTTTGCCGTTCTCTGGTGGACGATGACCGCCGCGACTGCCTATATCCATTTCCGTTGGTTAAGAAAAGAAATGAGCGTAGTTTCTCGTGCCGACATATCAGACTACTTGCAACGAAATAAATTATTACGACAATACGGAGAGACCGATTTTGGGCAACCGCTCTTGCTTACGGATTGGTATCAAAAGGCTCTTGACCTTACCCAACAACAAGACTCCGCTTTGCGGATAAAAAATAGTTCGTAAATCCCTAACCCCTTAGAAAAAAATGTCCAAAACAAAAAAGATTCTCGGCATCGACCTCGGCACAACCTATTCCTGCGTGTCTCATATTAACGAATATGGACAAGCGGAAGTGATTCCTAATGCCGAAGGGGAACGTACCACGCCGTCCGTCGTTTGGTTCGACGGCAAACGTGCCATCGTCGGTTTACAGGCGAAAGAGATGTCGAGTGTCCATCCCGATGTCGTTTGCAGTTTCGTCAAACGCAGTATAGGCAATGATGATTACACGTTTGATGTGGCGGGCGTTGCTTACACGCCGGAACACGTCTCCAGTCTTGTCTTGAAAAAAGTTGTTCAGGATGCCTGCGCTTATCTTGGGGAGCAGATCAACGATGTCGTGATCACATGCCCTGCCTATTTTTTCGCCAAAGAGCGAGAGGCAACGAAACGCACCGGTGAAATTGCCGGACTCAATGTCTTGCAGATCATCAACGAACCAACGGCGGCTGCCTTTGCTTACGGTATTAAACCGAATGAAGAAACCAAAGATCGGTTCGCCCTTGTCTATGACCTCGGCGGCGGTACATTTGATGCGTCCATTGTTCGGATTTCACAGAACGGCATCGACGTTCTGTGCACCGACGGCGATCACCAACTCGGCGGAAAGGATTGGGACGATCTTCTTGTACAATACATTATCAGGCGGTTCAATGAAGAAACGGGACAACACGTCGAGGCGGGGGACGATCCTGAATACTACTACGACGTTCTGCAAAAAGCGGAACACTGTAAGAAACAACTCTCGGACAAGACGAAGGCGAAGACGACGCTTGCTTATCAGGGAAACAAAGCCGCCATTGAAATTACCCGCGAGGAGTTTGAGCGCATGACGGAAGCATTGCTGGATCGCACCATTTCGCTGACCCGCTCATTAGTGGCAACGGCAAAAACCAAGGGTTGCGCAAAATTCGACCAGTTGATTCTCGTCGGCGGTTCCTCACGAATGCCGCAGGTAGCCCAACGGCTCCGTAGTGAGTTCTCGGTCGAACCGGTGCTGTTTGAACCGGACGAAGCCGTTGCAAAGGGGGCAGCAATCATTGGCAATAACATCTATTTGCAGTCGCTCATCAAGAAAAAAGTCAAGACTGGGTTGACGGTAGAAAATGCCGCTAAACAAGTTGCCGATGAATACCAGTTGCCTGTAACCGCTGTTACCAGTTCGATGAAGCGGGCAACGAATGTTACCAGCAAGACCTTTGGAATTATGGTGCTGGACGGTTACGACGAGGAGAATCGTCCGCTTCTTTCTGTTTCCAATTTGATTTACCGGAACACGCCTGTACCGGCGGAGTGTACGGAACAATACGCCACGATTGCCGCCAAACAGCAAATCGTTGTGGTAGAATTGGTTGAAAATTCCTACGATGCTCCGCAGAAAGGGGCACCGGAGCCTTTTGTCGATGTCGATCAAACGACTTCGCTCTGGAACGGCGAATTGCCGATACAGCCGGACTTGCCGATTTATTCGCCAATCGACGTAACATTTAAGGTGGATGTCAACGGACGGCTGTTCATCCTTGCGTATGATCCGGCGAGCGGCGGAAAAATCCAAAAGGCGATTCCCGAAATGGATGCCCAGACCGCCGCAAACATGCTCGAAGTTACCAAAAGAGTTACTGCGCTTGTTGTTGAGTGAACAATGTCCTTTAACCTTTACCGAAAAAAGATGAACCCCGCAAACATAAACAAAATTCCGAAGTCGGTCATTTTCGCTGCCGTCGCTGCTGTCGGTTGCTTTGTTGCCGCTATTTTTGCTGAACCGCTTTTCGTGGAGCCGCCGTCGGTTATTATTCCGCAGCCGCCGGAGCCGCCGAGTCCGTTTTTCGTGCTCGTCATCGACGATAGCGGAAGTATGAGAGAACGTACTACACCGGGACGGACCCGACAAGACGATGTTAGAGCAGCCGCCAGAGAATTTGCTGATGCCCGTAATCTGGAAAAAGAAAAAATTGGGATAGTCGTATTCGGCAGCACGTCGCAAGTGTTTCTACCGCTTTCCAATGACAAAAAAGAAGTGTTATCCGTCATTGATAGATATAGACTTGGCGGCGGTACGATATTTTCCGGTGCCTTGCAGGATGCCTTAACCCTATTTGAGCGAGAAGAAAGCATCGCATCAATCAATCGTGATCATCGAAACAGAGTCGAAGAAGTCAACGAAAAAATCGGCGAGGTCAATCAACTGATTGCAAGCGGACGCATTAAGGGGCAGACGATAGAAAAACTTCTGCCGCAAACCGTTCCAAAAGTCGTTTTGTTTTTCACAGACGGCGAAAATCAAGACCAACCGCAGGCGTTGGAAAAAGCGAAGGAACTCCGAGAAAAGGGAATAAAAATCTACGCGATTGCTGCGCTGGATGGTACTGGTTCCTATCGTAATGATCGTGCTGAACTCTATCTTGCTCAAATGACGGGCAGTGCTTCACAGGTTTATATGACGGACGATACAAAGATTAAAGATGCCTTCGATCAAGTGGAGCAGCAGATCAACGCAGAATTATCGGCGGCGCAGCCGGATTTTCTCCGAGATGTGTCCAAAAAAAATACTGACGACGGAAGCGGCGACCTGGAAATCATTGTCGGAACAAGCCGAACAATGCAACTTGTTCAAGCGACCGGCTGGTCAATGTTGCTCTGCTTGGGTATGTGTATCTGTATTGTCATCACTCAGAACCGTATGATGCACAAACCTTTATTTATTCCTGACCAGTTTATCATGCTCTGTATCGGCGGTGCCGCCGGCGGAGTCATCGCCGGTTTTTGCGGCGACACAGCCTTTCAGGTTATTCCCTCTACCTTTGTCGGCAGACTGATAGGTTTATCTGTACTCGGTGCGATACTGGCACTGGGCATGTCCTTTTATATTGCGAACCTTGACCGAAAGTGGGCGTTGGTCGGCGGTGCGCTCGGCGGTTTTTTAGGGACTATCGGTTTTGCCCTCTGCACGCTGCTTGTAGGACAAACAAGCGGTCGGCTCCTTGGTGCTGCTATCATCGGTGCATGTATCGGTGCCATGATCGGATTCATTGAACAGTTCTACCGTAATGTTTGGCTGATGGTGATGTACGATCCGCGTAATTTTGCCCAGGTCAATCTCGGTTCGCAAACGATTACCGTTGGTTCGTCCCCTTCCGATACTGTTTTCGTAAAAGACGTGGGAGCAAAGGCGGGAACATTTCTCGCCGTCGGCGACAAAATACAATACACCGATGCGCTCGGTACGCAATTTCTAACTCCCGGCACGAGTGTCAAAGTCGGCGGTGTCGAACTCGTAATCTGTTCCAAAGATGCACAGTTTGCTCCGACAAAGTTTTATCCCATGAAAATGTCCCGCGCGAGGGAACTGATGAACAGATAACAAAAGCCGAAATGAAACAGCGTGCAACGTCTGTTGCAAAATTCTCCGACATCAGTAGAATGGAGTCCGATGCTTTCTCTCCTACTCGAAAGGTACACCATGACTCGCAACGTCAAACGTCGTGATTTTCTCAAACTCACCGCCGCCGGAGGATTGCTCTCTGTTTTTCCCACACCGGCTTTCGCCCAACAGCAAAACGCGAACTCCAAACTCAACATCGCCTGCATCGGCATCGGAGGAATGGGTAATGCCAATCTGAACGAAGTCCGAAGCGAAAACATCGTCGCCCTCTGCGATGTCAACGTTGACCAACTCAACGACAAGAAAGAGCATTTTCCCCAAGCGAAACTCTTTCAAGATTATCGAAAGATGTACGACGAAATCGAAAAAGAGATCGATGCCGTCGTAGTCAGCACGCCCGACCATAACCACGCCCCCGCTTCGATTTTGGGCATGAAACTCGGCAAACACTGTTACTGCGAAAAGCCGCTGGCGCACAACGTCAAGGAAGTCCGAGACATGCAGGCAGTCGCTCAAGAGAAAAAACTCGCCACGCAGATGGGAACGCAAATCCATGCGGGTGATAACTTCCGGCGAGTCGTGGAACTGGTGAAAGCCAAAGCCGTCGGAACTATCAAAGAGGTGCATGTTTGGTGCGGTTCACGTTGGGGCGGACGACCTTTTTCGACCGATACGCCGCCCGTTCCTGCCAACATCGACTGGGATATTTGGCTGGGACCGGCGGAGGAGCGACCGTATCATCCGCAGTATTTCGGCGGAGCATGGCGGTGCTTTTGGGCTTTCGGCAACGGTACGCTCGGCGATATGGCGTGCCACTATATGGACTTGCCCTACTGGGCATTGGATATACGCCTTCCGAAAACAGTGGAAGCGTTCAGTGCAACGCCGCCCACCCCGGAAGTCGCACCGGCACAGTTGCGAGTCGAATACACATACTTTCACACAGAGGAAGAACTACAACGGCTGGGTCGGCTTGTATGGGAAGGAACGCTCAACTGGTACGACAGCGGATTGAAACCGGCGATTCTCCGAGAAAAGAACTTGCCCGACTGGGGAAATGGTGTGCTCTTCGTCGGCGATGAAGGAATGTTAATGGCGGATTACAATCAGCGGGTATTGTTTCCGCAGGAGAAGTTTGCCGATTATCAACCGCCGGTGCAAACGATTCCTCGATCAGTCGGACATCATCGGGAGTGGTTTAACGCTTGCAAGGCTGGGACGCAAGATACGACGTGCAATTTCGACTATTCGGGGACGCTTGCCGAAACGGTGTTGTTGGGTGCGGTTGCGTTCCGGTCGGGCAAGAAACTGGAATGGGATGCCGTTGCGATGAAGGCAACCAACGCGCCCGAAGCGGATAAGTTCTTGAGCCGCGAATACCGCAAAGGCTGGGAAGTTTAACAGAGAGGCAACGGAGTCGCAATTTTTAGATTGCGGCTCTATCTATACCAAAAACGGAGGAAAATTGAGAATGTCGCAACAAAGTATCCCACGTTGGGTGTAACATATTTTGTTTCAATCTGTTACGTCGCTTTGTGCCTGTTTTTTCACACAAAGGCACGGAGGAGTCAGACTCGTATCCTGTTTCTCCGCGGCTTCGATGATTTTTCCAGCCTTTTCGGCAAACTTGTCAACGAACAGAGAACCCGCTCGGCGTACTTGCTGGTTGACTTGAATCACAAAACGTCCGCCATACCGGTCTGACCGGTATCACAGACGTTTGTTTGTGTTCCCGCCGTTGAAAAAACGTCAGGAGGCGATGAAAGCATTAGCCTAACCGGCGCAGGGCTTGCAACTCTTGCAACCTTTCTTGGTGCCTTTCTTGGTGCCTTTCTTGGTGCCTTTCTTGGTGCCTTTCTTGGCGGCTTTCTTCGTTGCTTTCTTGGTGCCTTTCTTGGTACCTTTCTTCACAGTTTTCTTAGCGGCCTTCTTGGCGGCTTTCTTCGTTGCTTTTTTCGGCATAGCAATTCTCCTGAAAATGGAGGGTTAAGAACGAAACACAAGCAAGGGTATCTCGTTCCGTAATGGTGAGGCTCCGATCACACTGATCGGATACAACCTCAAATAGGTTTGCCTTCCTATAACGCACGCAGAGAATTCAATAAAGTTCATCTCGCAAAGAGAACAGTCTTGTGTTCGTGAACAGAAAACCATAATTTTGTAAGAAGTCGACAACTTTGGCGATTCCCTTCGATGTTTTACAGGAGGTTAAACTTACCATCATGCGACCTGTCGATTAACAAGTGATCCACAAGTCTCGTTCCTTGCTTCAATCCAATGGCGTTCTCATGTTTGTTTGATGATGAACATTTTTCATTTAACCGGTACTCCGTTGCATAAAAAATACTCGTCATCAAGCGAATGACAACTGCAATCATGAAGCAATTCACATTCATTAATGCAATAGGATACACAATTTTTTTATTCTTGCAAGAGGTGTCAAGAGTTTTTTAAAAAATTTTTTATTTTTTTTATTTTTTTTCTTTGTTAAATTTTTATCTTTACTACTTCGTCTGTAAAATGTTTACTCGAAACAATTTGAGCCGCTTGTTTTGTGTTAACTTTTATCTGTCTGTACCGTATGTTTCACACAAAGGTACGAAGAACACAAAGAATTTTACGGTGTTTTATGCCTCTAAAAATCCAGTTCAGAGCCGCAACCGGTAGGTTGCGACGCTAAAATTTAAGCACAGCGACCTTCCGGTCGCGGCTCTGATGTGAATAATTAGAGGTATACTTACAAAATCTTCCGTTCCTTCTCCGGCAGTTTGAGCAGTTCCCGGCGGCAGAGTTCACACAGCCGCTGCATCGTTTTCAGCGGCAATGTCTCCGCACGAGTCGTGGTGTCGAATTGCATTTCGTCCATGATTTCGTCGATCCGCTCCTTCGGAATCGTGTACTTGAATGCACTGCAAAGTTCCGCCCGAAGAAACTTACGACGATGAAAAAACATCGCCCGGCAAAACTCATTGAAAAACTTCAAATCAGGAATCTTGTTGCGACGCTTTTCGTCAAGCGTTAATCGAATAATCGCCGAGTCCACTTTCGGTCGAGGCCAGAAAACCGTCGGCGGCATAATTCGCACGATCTCCGCCCGGCATTGCGATTGAATCCAAAGCGATAACGCTCCCCAATCCTTGCTTCGCGGCTTGGCAACAATGCGGGCGGCAAGTTCTTTTTGAATCGTTACACACATCAGCGACGGCGGTATGTCCGTCAGCAACAGATTGGAAATCAACGGCGTTGCAACATTGTACGGCAGATTGGCGACTAGTTTGAATTGTCGTTCTTCCCCCTCTTCGCCGGGCAGAGCGAGTTCTTCACGGATAACATCCAGCACTTCGTCACGCAATCGGTTTTTGTTTTTCAGAATGTCAGTCTTGATAAAACGAACATTTTTTCGTCCGAACAATTCCTGTTTGGCAAGTTCTTGCATAACCGGATCGAGTTCGACGGTAATCACCACGGCGGCTTTATCCGCCATTGGGGCGGTGAGCGAGCCGGTGCCGGTGCCGACTTCGAGAATGACATCGTTTGACGTAATGTTGCCGGACTCATGCAAAAGCCGTAGCAGATTGAGGTCTATTAAAAAATTCTGTCCGAGCCGCGTCTGGGGACGAATACCCATCGCCTCAAACTTTTTCATGAGGTAACTGCGTGTTTGTGCTTGATCCATTGGATTGTTGTGTTATTGTCCCGGCAAGTGAAAGAGACTCAACGAGACTGGATTTTAACGCGGAACACACGGACTTTTGTGAATCTTTGTGTTCTTCGTGTCTTTTGTGGTTATTTCTTTTATTTTTAACCACGAAGAACACAAAGAAAACGTCCACTTTCATGCCGTTTTATTGTATACTTCCAGACGAAACGACAACTAAGTATACCGTAAACGGCTTGAAAGTGTCCTTTGCGTATTTTGCAGTAAAAAAATGTTTAACCGCAAAGTGCGCAAAAGGGAACCTGTATCAATCTGTGTAATCTGTGGGAATCTTTTTGATATACTGCTTATAAGCCGCTTTAGAAAACCGAGCAGCAAATAAAGAAATTGTTGAAAAAATAACGAAGCCATCGATGAGTGCGCATATAAACCATACGGTTTGACAGCGAGGAGATCGTGGTTATCGAGTGGGCTTTGTGAGCCAAACAACTTTACCAAATGATGAAAATCTTATCAAAAATTCATGCGAAACATCTCGTCGAATGGAGCAAGGACAAGCCGGAGGTCTATCTGCTTTCCGCCGACCTGACGAGTTCCTGCGAAGCCGATCTGTTTCGAGATGCGTATCCTGACCGCTTTCTTTCGATGGGAATTGCTGAACAAAATATGCTCGCCTTCGCCGGAGGAATGGCAAGGCAGGGCTTCGTACCGTTGATTCATACCTTTGCCGTTTTCATCTATCGCCGGGCATACGACCAAATTGCGATGTCGATTGCCTACCCGAATCTGCCGGTCAAGATGTTCGGTTTTCTGCCGGGCATTCTTACGCCCGGCGGAGCGACGCATCAAGCCATAGAAGATATTTCCGTAATGCGGTCGTTGCCGAATATGACAATTTTAGAAAGCGGTGATGCTGGCGAAGTCGAAGCCGTGTTGGACATCGCCTACCGTGTTCCCGGTCCGGTCTATGTTCGGCAACTGCGAGGCGAAGTGCCGGTACTCTTTCCCCAGAGTCAACCGATGAAGTTTAGAAAACATCGGACATTATCAAAAGGGAGCGACTTCGTGCTTTTGACCAGCGGTATCTGCACAGAAGAGGGGATGCGTGCTGTCGCCGCATTGCAGGACAAGGGAGTTACACTAACGCATTACCATATTTCGACGCTCAAGCCGTTTGACCATCCTGACATTATGCAGGCGATCGCCGAGAGTCGACATGGAGCGATCACGCTTGAAAACCACAGCGTTATCGGCGGACTTGGTTCGATTGTGGCGGAGCAGATGGCGGAAGCCGGAGTCGGCAAAAAGTTGCGTCGGCTTGGTTTGCAGGATACCTTTGCTCATGGAGCGAGCCGCCGTTATTTGATGCGGGAATATGGACTCGATGCAGTCGCGTTGATTGCTCTTGTTGAAGATATTTTGCATGAAAAGTTCGGCATTACGGAGCATGATCTTTCGGAGACCTATACTCCTGCCGTACATAGTAGTGCCAAGGCGGAGGCTCTTTGAATGTGCATGTCCTGCTTACGATTGCGGCTCCGTTTTCGTTATGGTACAATGGCTACAGTCCCTATCCTTTCCCGATTTTATGCTTCCATGCTCACTCGTGAGGACATTCTGCAATTCCTGCGGGACAACAAGGAACGTTTCGCCGAACAATACGGCGTAACGAAGATCGGTCTGTTCGGTTCCTTTGCCCGAAATGAGGCGACCGAAGAGAGCGATGTCGATGTCTGCGTGGAAATTG
>Ga0099364_10004849_pt1 | contig 20247 bp, 19 predicted proteins | sample TergutTh196P3_FD_73070 | JGI IMG/M metagenome (GOLD analysis project Ga0099364, IMG submission 73070) | Microcerotermes parvus P3 segment gut microbial communities from Pointe-Noire, Republic of the Congo - Th196 P3 | ecosystem: Host-associated > Arthropoda: Insects > Digestive system > Gut ... | reverse complement strand
GCCAGTCTACGCAAAACAAGTTTCTGTCCAAATGCCCTGAGGCGTATATATAATCGTTTATTCTTACTGCGCCGCCCATTTGAGTATCCAATTCCGGTATTTCCCAAACCAATTCTACGGCTCTACCGCCATTTAGCAATCGAAGCATTATGGCGCCTCCGCCATCTCCGGTAGGAGAAAAAATCATGCCATTGTAATAAAGCGGGGTATTGGGGTGGTTGTTATATTGGCTTGTTCGCGGATACGACCACAATTTAGCCCCTGTATTGGCATTAAGCGCGATAATGTGTTCGTACATTGAAGTAACCACCATCGGGACATTCTGATCTCCAATAAATTGCGGCGAACAGTATGCAGAAACTGTTCCTTCGCCGGGCGACGACCATATCAGCCTGCCCGTATTTTTGTTCAACGCAATTATGTTGTTAGTTAAACCACCCGGGGACATAATAATCTTATCGTCAACAATCAACGGCGATTCAGTGGCTCCCCAACCGACATTCCTTCCATCGAAATCTCTAAAAAGGTCTCTTGTCCAAACAACATCAAGAGTAATTTCGTCTATACAGAAGAGTCTGCCTAAGGCGCTGTATATGTACAGTTTTCCATCGTTTATTGTAACAGATGAACGCGGTCCGTTATAGCCTGTACTCCATTCATCGCCTAACTCTTTTTGGGCAAGCTCCTGTCCCAAAAGGTCGAGCACAAATAGCGTAAGTTTACCGTCTAATGATCCTGTTGTATAAAGTTTTTCGTTGGCAAAAGACGCCGATGAATAACCTTCGCCTAATCCTTCAAATGTCCATAATAACTGTGGACCGTTGGAGTACCATCTCTTCAACAAGCCGGTTTCGTTGTAAACTCCATCGCGATTTTCGCCGCGCCATTGCCAGTTTTTTACCGTATCTTCATTTGTTTCCTCATGATGATACCTTCTCTGTTCACGCTGTGTATTCCGTTGCTGACAAGAGAACAATAATAACGTAAATAAAACAGCGATGTTAAAAAAATATTTTTTCATTATATTATTTTAGATTATTGGAAATAATTTTTTGCAAAAATATAAAAAAATAAATAAATTTGCTTTTTTTTTATTTAATAAGCATTTTTGCAGTTCCAAATTGCAGGCGATTTTTTTGGGTCAAATGTGATGCGGAGGCATAATATTGTCAAAAGTATATGGAAAATAAAACAATAATTTCATTCAGCCATGCAAACGTTCAACATGGCGACCATTTAGTATTAACTGATGTTACTTTTTCCGTCAATTGCGGTGAATTTGTTTTTATTGTAGGAAAAGTTGGCAGTGGCAAAACAAGTTTGGTAAAAACATTGAATGCTGAACTTCCATTGACGCATGGCGAGGCTAACGTTGTCGGTTATGCTTTGCATACGCTAAAAAAGAAACAAATACCGTACCTGCGACGCAGAATAGGCGTTATTTTTCAGGATTTTAAATTACTTACCGATCGTAGCGTGTTTGATAATCTGTCATTTGTGCTTAATGCTACCGGCTGGAAAAAAAGAAACAATCCCGACACGCGCATCAATGATGTATTGCAGATGGTAGGAATGGCAACCAAAGGCTACAAGATGCCTCATCAACTGTCGGGCGGCGAACAGCAAAGAATTGCAATAGCAAGGGCGCTGTTAAATTCTCCCGAACTTATAATTGCCGATGAACCAACAGGAAATCTCGACCCCGAAACTTCATCGGAAATCATGGAATTGCTTGTCAATATTAAAGAAGTTGGAACAACCGTGATGATGGTAACACACAACTATAACCTGTTGAAAAAATATCCGTTTAGAACCATCAAATGTGAAAATCAGCGGATTGTAGAAAAAGAATTATCGCAGGAAATTGATTTTTCTACGTTGATGGACGATGTTATCGTATGGGACAGCGGTATTTGAAAAAAACCTGAAAATACTGTCTATGTGTTTGAGCAGGTCTTCTCTTGGTATGATTTCCCATTCCATTGTTTTTCTTTATATTTTTTAAACATATTTTTTTGTTTTTTGCAATGCGATTCTTTTTTATTACTTTTGCAAAAATTTTTTTAAAAACTTTATTCAAATTAGAACGAACAAATAATGTACAAGCGTATTACGCTAAAAGTAGGCACTAATGTACTTACATTGCCCGATGGAAACCTCAACGAGGCGTTAATTGCCGGATTAGTAGAGCAAATAGTCGCTTTGAGGCGTAAAAATATTGAAGTAATGTTAGTTTCATCGGGCGCTGTAGCATCGGGGCGCAAGGTTGTGGGCGAACTCAAGAACTGCGACGCCGTGTCGAGCCGTCAATTATGGGCAGCCGTAGGACAGGTAAGGCTTATACAGATGTACAGCGAATTGTTCGGTCGCCACGGGATAATATGCTCGCAAGTACTCGCAACCAAAGAGGATTTTCGCGACAGACGACATTTTCTGAATATGCGCAACTGCCTCGAAACATTACTTAAACACAACGTTTTGCCTGTGATTAACGAAAACGATGTTGTTTCTGTTACGGAACTGATGTTTACAGACAACGATGAGCTTTCTGGGCTTATAACCAACATGATGAACAGCGATGCGCTTATTATCCTGAGCAACATTGACGGTATTTATGACGGAAACCCATCTGATCCTGCATCGAAAATAATTCCTGTAATAAGTCAGGGAATCATGGACGCAACGCGATATATTGCTCCGTCAAAATCAAATTTCGGACGAGGAGGCATGGTTACCAAATTTGCGATTGCCCGAAAAACGGCTTTGGCAGGAACGCCCGTACATATAGCCAATGGCGCGACAGAAAATATTGTGACAGACATTGTTGACGGAAATGAAAAAACGGTGCAAACAGTTTTTGCCGCAGGACGAAAAGTAACAACACTGAAAAAATGGTTGGCACATTCAGACGCAGTTGTAAAAGGTTCTGTTTACATCAACGCCGGAGCCGCTGCCCGTCTGCTATCCATGCAAACTGCCACAAGCCTTCTGTTGGTTGGTACAACCCGCATAGACGGCGATTTTCTGAAAGGCGACATTATTCAAATCATTGACGAAAACGGTAATATTGTAGGCTTGGGACGCTCGGAATACAGTTCGGAAGCAGCGCGCAAAAAAATTGGAGAACGCAACGCAAAACCAATGATACACTACGATTACATGTATCTGAAACAAGAATAACAAAACAAATAATTATAGTAACATGAAAATTAAAATACCTGTATATCTGCAAATTCTATTAGGAATGTGTATCGGAATTATTGCCGGATTGATAGCATTACAAGTTAATGGTCATCAATTAGTTACTAATTGGATAAAGCCTTGGGGACAAATATTTATCCGACTGCTACAGTTGGTAGCCGTGCCGCTTGTGTTCATATCGCTTGTAAGAGGAGTAATAGGGTTAGGCGACATAAGCAAGTTTTCTAAATTGGGATTGAAAACGATTGGATTGTACGTTATTACCACAGTTGTTGCAATCCTGTTGGGTGTAACGCTTGTATCGCTTATAAAACCCGGACAGTTTTTCGATGCAAGTCAAACAATCATCATGGACGAATCATTTAACATTCAAAGCCGAGAGAGGGGACCGCTTGATTTTTTGTTCGATTTTGTTCCCAATAATATTATTTCTGCGGCAGGCGACAACAGCAATATGCTGCAAATAATCTTTTTTGCGCTGCTGTTTGGCATTGCTGCGTTATCTATCGGTACAAAGAAGGTCAAACCTGTTATGAAATTGGTTAATTCGCTATATCATATAGTTTTAAAGATGGTTGATTTCATCATCAAATCAGCGCCGTATGGCGTATTTGCATTGATGGCGGGTTTAGTTGTAGATACTTCGGGCAATCTCGGCATGTTCAGCGCTTTGGCTGCTTATGGATTTACAGTTATGGCGGGCTTATTGATAATTTGCGTTGTATTTTATCCCTTGATTATGAAATTTGTCGCAGGCATACCCGTAAAACGTTTTCTAAAAGAAGCGTATCCAGCTCAACTTGTTGCTTTCAGCACAAGTTCGAGCGCTGCCACCTTGCCTGTAACAATGGACGTAGCACAAAACAGATTGGGAATACCCGCAGAAACCGTTTCGTTTGTAATGCCTGTCGGCGCTACGTTAAACATGGACGGTACAAGTTGTTTTCAGGCTATTTCAATAATTTTTATCGCACAAGTACTTGGTTTGGAACTTACGCTGGGTCACATGATTACGATTATTCTGATGACAACTATTTCGTCAATAGGCGCACCGGGTATTCCGGGCGGCAGTTATGTAGTGATGACGATGGTTCTGTCGTCAATCGGCATTCCCGCGCAGGGCTTGGCGTTGATACTTGGCATTGACCGTCCGCTTGATATGATGCGCACTGTGGTAAATGTTACCGGCGACCTTGCAGTAGCGGCAATAGTAGCGCCCGCAGATGAAATGAAGAAAATCAATTAATAATCTACAGACTCTCCCCAATCAGCGTTGCGGGAGTGCAACTTGTAATCCTTACCTGCACGTAATCGCCCGTAGAATGATTTTGCTTCGGAAATACTACTACCATGTTCTGTGAGTTGCGTCCGGAAAGTTCGGCATCGGATTTTTTTGAGATACTTTCGACTAACACTTCGTAAATTTTGCCTGTGCAACGCTGCTTGCTTTCAGCAGACAGTCTTCCCTGCAAGTCAATTATTTCCTGTAATCGTCGCGTTTTTACGTCTTCGGGAACATCGTCGGTCATTGTGCGGGCTGCCAATGTATCGGGACGAACAGAGTACTTGAACATGAACGCATAATCGAACTGTGCCTGCTCCATTAGTGTGAGCGTATCGCGGTGGTCGTCTTCGGTTTCTGTGCAAAAACCGGCAATAATATCGGTCGAGATGCTGCAATCGGGCAGTATACGCCTGATTGCTTCTATGCGGCTCATATACCATTCGCGGGTATAGCCGCGACGCATCAGTTCAAGTATGCGCGTGCTGCCCGACTGCGCCGGAAGATGAATACTTTTGCAAATATTGTGATGCGTTGCCATTATGTGCAACACGTCATCGGTCATATCCTTCGGATGCGATGTAGAGAAACGGACGCGCATATCGGGCGATACGCCTGCTACCGCTTCAAGCAGTTCGGCAAAACCAATGCAGGCGCCGTTTTCGTGTTCCCATCGGTACGAATCTACATTTTGTCCAAGCAAAGTCACTTCTTTATAGCCCATATCGGCTAATTCGCGCGTTTCACGTAAAATTGTTTCAACGCTGCGGCTACGTTCGGCTCCGCGCGTGTAAGGCACTACGCAGTACGAACAGCAGTTGTTGCAACCGCGCATGATAGAAACAAATGACGACACGCGGTTTTTGTCCATTCGTACCGGACTGATGTCCGAATAGGTTTCTTCGCGCGAAAGCAGTACGTTTATGGCTTTCAGTCCTGTGCCGGCGCTACGTACAAGGTTGGGCAAGTCGCGATAAGCGTCTGGACCTACAACCAAATCAACCGACTTTTCTTCTTCCAACAGTTGATGTTTAAGTCGTTCCGCCATACAACCGATTACGCCTATAATCAGTTCAGGACGTTTCTTTTTCTCCGCCCGGAATACGTTCAAACGACCGCGTACCCGCTGCTCGGCGTTTTCGCGAACTGAACAGGTATTCACTAACACGAGGTCAGCGTCTGATATTGACGTGGTTACAGAATAACCCTCATCAGCAAGGATAGAAACAACTACCTCGCTGTCGGCAACATTCATCTGACAACCATAGGTTTCGATATAAACTTTTGACATTTTTTATTTTCCGGCAAAGTAAAATGTAATTTTTGTTAATTACAAGTTCTTGCTATGAAAAAATCTTTTTGAAAAATATTTTTTTGATTTTTTTTTCGTACTTTTGCAAAAAATATCATTCGTTGTTTGAATCTTGGTATAAAAAACATCTAAAACAATGAAAAACAAATACGTTTTCTATGGAATTTTACGAAATAAAAATTGAAAAGAGGCGAATGTTGTATGCTGCATTTTTTCCATGTATTTTATTGATATTGCTGTGGATTATGCTGTTGTGGGAATGGAATTTTCAAACAAATTTATTTTGGCTGGGGGTTTATCCACGCAGTTTTTCAGGTTTATTGGGAATTGTAACGCAACCGCTCGTTCATTCGGGCTTCAAACATCTGTTATCCAATTCAATACCCTTGTTTGTTTTGGGCTGGTGTCTGTTTTATTTTTACAGGGATTTGGGTTATACAGTTTTCCCTATAATTTGGATATTTTCGGGACTTATAACATGGTGTATTGGTAGAGAATCATGGCATATCGGTGCAAGCGGACTAACCTACGGATTGTCGTTTTTCCTCTTTTTCAGCGGCATTTTCAGACAGTATAAACCATTGATGGCAATATCAATATTAGTTGTTTTTCTTTACGGGGGTACTGTTTGGTATATGTTGCCGGTAACAGAACTATTAGACGAAAAAATTTCGTGGGAAGGACATCTTTCAGGCGCCATTAGCGGTTTTTCGTGCGCCTGTCTTTTCATACGATACGGACCACAAAAGCCCAAAGACCCTTTTGAAAATGATGAAATTGTAGAAGGGGACGAGGTTGAAGAAGTCGTACTGTCTAAAATAGACCCTTTTAGATAGCGTATTCAGCGCTAAATTGCCTGTGCGCTATTATTGCTGCGCCGTAAGCCCCCATCAGTTCGGGGATGTCGGTCATTATCACGGGCTTGTCGGATAGCAGTTCAAGGGCGCGGCGTACCGATGGATTGCGAAAAGCGCCGCCCTGTACGGATAATCTGTCGCCAAGTTCGTCCATGTTGGTAACGTTTAGCACCTTGACAAGCACGTTTTTGATGACGGAATACGACAGACCTGCCGCAATGTCCTCTACTGTTGCGTTTTCGCGTAGAGATTGCTTCACTTTCGAGTTCATAAAAACGGTGCAGCGCGTACCCAAATCGCATGGAGCAGCGCTGCGACACGCTTTTTGTGCAAATTCATGTACAGTCATACCCAAATTTTTGCCGAATGTCTCAATAAACGAGCCGCAACCCGACGAACATGCCTCGTTCAATTCTATGCGCTGAATTATTCCATCGCGCACAAATATAGCCTTCATATCCTGTCCGCCAATATCGAGAATAAACGAGGCGTCGGGGTCAATGTGGCTTGCGCCTGCATAATGAGCAATGGTTTCTACCACGCCGTCGTCTATGTTGAAAGCAGCCTTTACGAGATCTTCGCCATAGCCGGTCACAACGCTTCGCAGAATTGTAAGACACCTGTTATTTGTCGTCATTGCATCGCGAAATTGCTGCAACCCAACGTGAACTGTTTCAACGGGTTGCCCTTTGTTGTCGCTGTAAAAACTAAACAACAATTCGTTATTCTCGCCAAGCGCAACAATTTTCGTGGTTGTAGAGCCTGAATCAATGCCCACGAAACAACCATCGCCACTGTATTCCGACAACGAAGAACGTTTTACCGTTATCGGCTTATGCTCTTTTTGCCATAACTGCCATTCTTCCTGCGAGTTAAAAAGAGGCGGCAACCGATTTGAAGAACTTATCTTTTGTTGATGCGGTCGTTCTGCAATTATTGCCTGAAATTGTTTTATCGTCATTGTCTGTTCGTTATTGCACGACAATGCTGCGCCTAATGCGGGAATTATTTCAGGATGTTCTACGTTTTCAATATCCGAATCGGATAAATTCAACGCCTTGACAAATGCTGTTTTAAGTTCGGGCAGGAATGTGAACGGTCCTCCGATGAACATTACTTTTGGTTCTGCAACGTAACCGCGAGCCAGCGTATTGAGGCTTTGTACGGATACTGCATGGAATACGGAAGCGGCAATATCTTCCTTTGGTATTTTTCGGCTTATCAGGTTTTGTACGTCGGTTTTGGCAAAAACTCCACAACGCGATGCTATAGGATAAACATTACCGTGATGTGCCGCCAATTTGCTCATGTTGCCCGTTTCTACGTTGAGCAACGCCGCCATCTGGTCAATGAACGCCCCAGTGCCGCCAGCACAACTGCCGTTCATGCGAATGTCGGGAATACGATTGTCGGCAAAGAAAATCATTTTTGAATCCTCTCCGCCTATATCAATCAGCGTCTTCACTTGCGGATATAGCCTACGCACTACCTCTGTGGCGGCTATCAATTCCTGAATGAACGTGATACCGGTGTTTTCGCAAATACCCATACCCGCCGACCCCGTAATGGTAAGCGTAACCTGCTCATCGCCCACAACAGGCGAAACGTTTGCAAGCAACGCCGATACGGTTTCGTAAATTAGCGTGTTGTGACGCAAATAACCTGTTAGCGCCAACTGCGATTGACTGTCAATAACCGCAATTTTTGCTGTGGTTGAACCTACGTCCAAGCCGATTCGATACATTTATGATACCGTTGTCAAAAATTTTCGGCTTTCAACTCGAAATGTGCGCGCAGATGGTCGCAGCATGGACATATTTCAGGCGCTTTTTCGCTGTTAACCAAAAATCCGCAGTTGCGACATGACCATTCCATTTTTACAGAACGTTTGAATACGTCGCCGCTTTCGATGTTTTGCAACAACTTGCGATATCGCGCTTCGTGTCTTTTTTCAACGGCGGCTACCAACTTAAACGCCGAAGCAATTTTGTGAAATCCTTCTTCTTCTGCGATGCGGGCAAATTCGGGATAAAGCAAATCCCATTCTTCGTGTTCGCCTTCTGCAGAGGCAAGCAGATTTTCGGCGGTACTGCCTATAACGCCCGCAGGGTACGAAGCGGTAATTTCGACCATACCGCCTTCTAAAAATTTGAAGAAAAGTTTAGCGTGTTCTTTTTCTTGCGCCGCAGTTTCTTCAAAAAAGGCTGCAATTTGCTCATAGCCGTCTTTACGGGCTTTGCTGGCAAAAAATGTGTACCTGTTGCGCGCCTGCGACTCGCCGGCAAACGATTTTAACAGGTTTTGTTCGGTTTTTGATCCTTTGATACTCATAATTTTAATATATTTATATGATTTGAAAAAATAAATGCAAAAATACATCTGTTTTTCTAAATTACAAATTTATGCGAATAAAGAGTTGAAATTTTAGGCGGCGTCATCAATTGCTTGTCATAACATAAGTAGTTTTTTATACGCTCTCTCAAAAGTTCAGTTAGCGTAATCCGAAAAAACTACATAACTGCTCCTGTGAGCAACTTCAATGCTGTTTCAGATATTTTGGCATTGTATTGGGCAACAATCAGGCGGTTTGTTGCTGATATGTAACTGCGTTGCACATCGCGCAATTCAACTGCCGATATTGCCCCCAATCTGTATCTGTCCATTGAAATTTCCAAATTTTCGGCGGCAAGTCCAAGGTTGCTTGCTTCAAAAGATGCGAGATTTCGGTACACCACATAAGTGCTGTACGCCGATGCAACCTGAGCCTCTATTTCCTTCTGCATCTGCTCAAGTCTAATTTCAGCCGATTCCATTTCTATACGGGCGTTAGTTATCTGTCGGCTAATGTTATGTCCGTTAAAAATAGGCACGCTTAATGTTAAGCCGTAGTTTAAGGTTCCCGAGCGGTTGTGTTCTGTCTGTCCCGAAGGCGTCCACGAACCTGCAAGCGCATAACCCGACGTAAATCTTATTCTGGGGTATTGTTGTCCTTCTATTGATTTTAGGGTTAATGCTGCAACATTAATAGACATGCGCGACAGCACCACATTTGGATTTTCTGAAAGCGCCATCTCTTGTATTGCTCCGTAACTGAGCGTTTGGTCAACGATAATGGAATCCGACGCAAAAAAATCGGTTGTTATTTCTCGCGCTAAAATTCTGTTAAGTTGTATTTTTGCTTTTCTCAAATCTTCCGTTTGCCGAATGTATGAAGCGGTATCGGCATTGAAATCAACTTGCGCCGAAAGCACATCAACTCTTGAAACCCTGCCGCTATTAAAACGGTCGTTGGCAGCATGAACACGCAATCGCGATATTCTCAAGATATTTTCAAAGGCGTGAATTTCCTGCTGCTTGCTAACAATGTCGAAGTAGACGTTCATGATGGAGGCTATTGTTTGCTGGACAGTAGCCCGCAAATTTTCCTGCCCCATCAACTCCAATTCTATCAGTCGCTCGTAATTGGCAAACATGGCAAAACCGTCGAAAACAGTCCAATCTAACGCAATATTGCTGTTAAGGTTGGTTGCCGTTGCGCTTCGCCAAGGTTGAAGATCGCCGTCCTGAGGTCTTGATCTAGAACTGGAAGTATTGCCGGACGCAGAACTATTGAAGGTCACTGCGGGCAACATCCCCGCATTACCACGCGTTGCATTGTTGCTGCTAATTTGTTCGTTGTTTAGCGCAAGCAAGATGCTGTAATTATTTTCCAAACCTTCGGTTATTGCGTCTAAAAGACTTAGATGCTGTGGATTTTGAGCAAATGTAGGAAGGCTAACAGCCAACAATAACCAAAACACAAATTTATTGATTCTGAACATATTATCCTTATTGATTTCATTTTATTAAATCGGCAACAAAGTTAGATGTTTTTTTGTTATTTCAATAAAATATTTTTCAAATTCCAGACAACGTTTCATAAAATTTTTGCGTCTATATACCAGCAAAATCCTGTAACAGTGAAAGTTGAAAAATCAGAAAAAATAGAACCTGACACAGAAAATTTTCAATAAGTAGTATGTTTGAGGGCTGTCACTATTTTTCGGACAGCCCTCTTTTTTGTACGATACCCTAACACTCGCCTTGTGTAAGCGAACTTTAAATTTTATACCTAAGTACATGACAAAAATTTAAAAATGTCTAATACGCCCACTTTCATTGGAATTAACAATGCTTCTGCGATATATTCCAACCCGTATTTAAGTAAACTTTTTGCTTTTCTTCCGTGCTTGAGAGCCTAATAGGCTTTATGTTTTCATTGGTAAAAACTCCTACTACGTATGCCCATGCAAAAGCGAGCATAACAACAGAAAAAAGTTTTTCAATCCGTTTTAAATCAGTAAGATGAGTGGCTTCGATATCCATAATAAGCAAGTAAGCGGATATTCCGCGCTAGTGTCGCAATCCCGCAGGATGCGTTACACGGCACGTCATTGTGTGCTTGACCCGCACTCCTTCCCAGCTCTACGCTTTAAAGCAGACGGTCATTTCGACCGAAGCGAAGGGAGAAATCTCAATCCTATCGGACTACCGCCGTTTCCACACAAAAAGCCGTAGAAACTTTTTTTGCAAGTTCAAATAAAATTTGGGTGATTCTGATAAATAAATGTTATTTTTGCGAAAAATATTTTTTGGAAAAAGAGCGTATAATTTTGGGTATAGATCCGGGAACGATCATTACGGGCTATGGATTAATCGGTTGCCAAACTGCCGTTAAGCCGGAGTTGTTGGCTATTGGAGCGCTCGAATTGCACAAATACGAAGACCAGTATTCAAAATTGAAAGCAATTTTTGAGCGCGTTACCGGTCTTATTGATAATTTTCATGTTACCGAGTTAGCCATTGAAGCGCCCTTTTACGGAAAAAACGTACAATCAATGCTCAAACTCGGCAGGGCGCAGGGAACGGCTATTGCCGCCGCATTGTCGCGTTCGTTGGAAATTTACGAATACGCCCCACGAAAAATAAAATTAGCAATAACAGGGCAAGGCAACGCATCAAAAGAACAGGTAGCATCGTTGCTTCAAAAAATGTTTACAATCAATGAAATGCCTTCCAATTTAGACGCAACAGACGGATTAGCCGTTGCGGTGTGTCATTTCTATCAAAAGAAGCATTTGACGGCAGAATCTAAAGGCGGCGCTGCAAAAAGTTGGAAAGAATTTATGAACAATAACCCCAATAGGGTGAAAAATTGATGTTTTTGTTCAAAATAAGTCCAAAATATTTTTTAGCCACATTTTTTTTAATTTGAAAAAAAACATTACCTTTGCGGCGGTTTTATTGTAAATTAATAGGGAATATATGAGAATATGGAGTCTGTCATAAATGATTTGTTGCCTGTATTAACCTCTGGAAATACAGGAGTTTGGGTGTGTGATACGGCATCGGGAAAATTGGAGTTCAAAAATGATTTTTTCAACATTCTCGGGCTGAAGCGCCAGAAGATAGAGTTTTCAACGCTTGATGAATTGCGAGCGCGCTTGCATAGTGATGATTTGCAGGCGTTTGAAGAGGCATTTGCCGCAGCAAAAGCGGGCAAAACCACGAATATTGCGTATCAATGTTGCTGTGGTACCGAAAGAGGCGAGCGCACGCTATTGGAAAGCGCATTTATGCCGTTAGGCGATAACGTGATTGCCTGTACCGTGAATATGACGGCGATTACGCAAATGCAGCATTGGGAAAAACAGTACAGAACGCTTGTCAATACGCTGTTTCCAAACTTTATTTTCGTGTTCAACGAAAATTTTCATTATTTGGACGTTATTACGCCCGACGGATTGCGCCTTTTTCACACGCGCGAGCAACTGATTGGTCAGGATGCGCGGCAATTTTATTCGCCCGAAGTGAGCGAACTGCTTAGCTCTAACATAAGAGACTGTATAAAAAACAATTACATTAAAGAAGTTGAACATCACATCGAATTGCACGGTACGCGCTATTTTTATCAAATGCGCATCGTACCTGTTGAAGGCGACAGGGCTTTCTGTCTTGTTAAGGACATCGGCGACCGCGTTCGCAGAATGGAAGAACTGATGACGCAACGCAAACGAGCCGAAGAATCGGACAAAATGAAAAGCGCGCTAATTGCCAATATGAGCCATGAAATACGAACGCCGCTGAATGCAATAGTAGGTTTTTCAGAGTTCTTGATGAACGAACTGATGCCCGACAAAAAATATAAATACATGGATCTTATTCGCAACAATAATTCAGCGTTGTTGCAGATTGTCAATGATATTCTCGATTTATCGCGTCTTGAAGCGGGTATGTGCGAGTTTAATTTTGAGGAAATCAATGTTGTTTCGTTGATATTGGAAGTGATAGAATATCACGCTCTTAACATGGATTCGGGCTTAATAAAATTAAAGTCCGACTATCCCGATTGCGATGTACATGTTTTCACTGATGCAAATCGTGTGAAACAAGTGATAAACAATTTGATATTCAATGCAATAAAATTCACGGAAAAAGGCAGTATTACCTTAAAAGTAGAAGAAAGCCCCGAATATCTGACTTTCTCGGTTGCCGACACTGGTTGCGGCATTTCCGAAAAAAAAATGGAAATGATTTTCGAGCGTTTTGAAAAACTAAATCGTTTTACGCAAGGCACCGGACTTGGACTGCCTATATGCAAAGCCATCGTTGAACAACTCGGCGGAAAAATATCCGTAAAATCGAAAGTTAACGAAGGAAGCGAGTTTTCCTTCACTATTCCCTATCGTCATTCAGAGCAACAAAAGAAAGGTATTGTTGGCGACAGTCGCGAAATTTTCACAAGCAATCGAAAGAAAATATTAGTTTTTGAAACCTTAACGGAAGATCTTAAATATATTAGCGATATACTGTCGAAAAAATACGACTTGGTTGAAATTTCGGATATTGAAAAGATAGTCAGCGCTTTTATTCTCGACCAGCCTAATTTGGTTTTGATGAACATGGAGGCAGTCAGCAAAAAATACGCAGTCGCAAAAATACACGCTATTACTCCAAGCATACCTGTTATTGCGATAACTACCAGCGATTTTTATCACGACCAGCGTTTGGCTATCGAATTTGGCTGTGCCGACGTAATAGCAAAACCATTTTCGCCCAGCAGGTTAGAAGAGGTTATAATGGCGTTTATTGTTTGAAAAAAAATGTTTGGGCAGTCGCCGCAGACATATAGCCGCGAAAAACCAAATCGTCCTTGTCCTTGATGCTTTTCAAACCGCCGTCAGTCAAAAGGTAATGCTTATTGGCAACATCTAAAACGTCGCGGTAATCGTGGTCGGTAAGTATAATTCCCTTGTGTTGTGCGCTATTTCTTATAACTCCCTTGATTTCTTCGATATTTAGCGGCGAAATACCGTTGAAAGGCTCGTCTAACAGTACAAATTTTGCGTCAATGTTAAGCAGCAACTTTATTTCGGCATACCGCAACTGACCGCTTGAAAGTTCCGAAACTTTTCTATCTTTTATAAGATAAAGTTGCTGATCATCAAGAAACAAACGCGCCGCGTCATCATTACGAAAGTACAGTTTTGCGGCAGAAGCGATAGTCATATTTCCCGGAATAAACGATTCTTGCGGAAGATACGCAATTTCGCCCGGCGTTTTGTAAGGACAGTCGAATATTTTGCCGTCAATACGAATAAATTTTTGTTGGGCATTTTCGGAGCCGAACAGAATTTTTAGCAATGTAGATTTTCCCGAGCCGTTACTGCCCAACAAACCAATAATATCGCCCGTTTCGCATTTCAGATAAATATCGGTCAATATACGGTTATTGCCGTATGACTTATTAACGCTGTCTATTTCAAGTAGATGAGACATAATATCTAACAATTAAAAAAAACGAAGCCATCAAAATATTGAAAATAAAACAAAAAGACATTATTTGGCGTTTGGAAATACCTCTATTATAGTAAAAATAATATTCAAGAGGACGCGCGACTTCTTTGTACAGAAACACCCCCATTAGTCCAAGCGTAGCGAAACATACGGCAAAAGATACAAAAAATCCCGCCGTTGTCATGGCGCCTGCAATAACTGACAACGCTATTGAAACACAGATGTTTATAATAACCGTACTTTTGTAAAAAGTCCAATACATTAGATTATTCGTTTTTCAGTAAATCATCGTAAAGCGCGGTATAGTCTTGAAAATAGGTTTCAGGATTATGTTTGATTATCGGCTTGCAACTGTTAATCGCGTATTCTTCAACTGCCGGATTTATTTGGTCGCCCACCGTAATAAACGCATCTGAAAAATTGATGGCTAATTTGTTTATATTCACGTAGTTTGGTCTATCCAATACAGCCATATCCTTTTTTAGAATACCGTCTGCTAAAGCCTTAATTTTGAACTCGGAACTTAACGGAGTTGTAAAATCATCGTTATAAATAGAATACACCACTTTTGTTTGGGAAAACAGCGGGTCTTCGCGAAAGGCTTTTCTCACGTACAATGGCGCTAACGCGGTAAACCAGCCGTGACAATGCACAATATTAGGCTGCCAGCGCAGTTTACGAACTGTTTCGAGTACGCCGCGCACAAAAAATACTGCGCGTTCATCGTTATCGGAAAAAGTCTCTCCACTGTCATCGCATAATGTGTGTCTTCTACTGAAATACTCTTCGTTGTCAATGAAATAGACCTGCATTCTTGCCGATTGAATGGAAGCGACTTTGATTATGAGCGGGTGATCGCTATCGTTGATAATCAAGTTCATACCCGACAAACGGATAACCTCGTGCAATTGGTTTCTTCGCTCATTAATACAGCCATATTTCGGCATAAACGTGCGTATCTCCGTGCCACGCTCCTGCACATCTTGCGGCAAATAACGACAAATAGTGGACATCTCCGTTTCGGGAAGATATGGCGTAATTTCTTGAGTGATAAATAATACCTTCATGCTATAAATACAAAAAATGTTATTTTAAAAAATTTTTGCAAAGATAATAAAAAAAAATCTTTATCTTTGTCAAAAAATTTGAATAATGAAGAAAATATTTTGTAACATGTTGGTTATGTTAGTGTTGTTTGTTTCGTCATGTGGCTTCGGAAATAAATCGAAAAATACGGATCCTTATGATGCTTTCGGCATTGAAATTGACACAACAGTAAAATTTGCATCTACCGAATATGATTTCGGTACGGTTAGAGAAGGCGAGCAGGTAGTCAGTTATTTTGAGGTGGAAAATACCGGCAAGGTCAATCTGATTATTCACGATGTCAGAGTATCTTGCGGTTGCACTGCCCCAAAGTTTGACCAGCAACCTATTCGTCCCGGACAAAAAAGCGTTATTGAAGTGAACTTCGATACAAGAGGACGACCGGGAAATCATCGTCGAGGGGTTATTCTTGTAGCAAATACAGAGCCGTCGAACATACAGTTGATTTTTTCCGGCGAGGTCATACCAGCGGATTATTGAAATAATCAAAGTTTAAATTACTGTTAAGTAAATCTTATTATGACGCAATTACGATCAACAACCTTTCCCCCAACCCCTCTCCATAGGAGAGGGAAATTAGCGCTCGAAATTGCTGATGGTCTTTCAGCGCTTTTCTGTACTTATACCCTCTCCTATGGAGAGGGGCAGGGGAGAGGCATATACGTCAATTTATCATTAACTTAACATTAGTTCGTGTAATGTATCGCTTTTTTCGACCCCTGTTCTTCGCGTTTTCTCCCGAAATGATGCATGGTTTTGTGGGTGTGCTGGTACGTTTTGCTTATAATATACCGCCTTTGCGAGCGTTAGTTCATAACGTCTTTACTATAAAGAATCCTGCGTTGGAGCGCGAGTTTTGCGGCTTGAAATTTTCAAATCCTGTTGGATTAGCGGCGGGTTTCGATAAGAACGCAAAATTGTACAGATCATTCTCAATGTTTGGATTTTCGTTTATCGAGATAGGAACGGTAACGCCCAAAGGACAGTCGGGCAACCCTAAACCGCGACTGTTTCGTATCGTGCAAGATGGCGCGTTGATAAATCGCATGGGTTTCAACAACATGGGCGTAGAAGCCGCTGTTGAACAACTGAAACGAAAACGCCCAAACATTATTGTCGGAGGAAACATAGGAAAAAATACAAACACGCCCAACGAAAATGCGCCCGACGATTATCTTGAATGTTTCAAAAAATTGTATCCTTACGTGGACTATTTCACGGTAAACGTTAGTTGTCCAAACGTTGCCAACTTGAGCGAACTGCAAAACATCAATTCGCTACAGGCAATACTGACGGCGGTATTAACCGAGCGCGATCTGCAAGAACATCGTAAGCCCGTATTAGTGAAAATATCGGCAGACATTGACGTTGAACATCTCGACGAGATATTGGAAACCGCAGAAAAAATGGGCATAGACGGAATAGTAGCAATAAACACTACCACGCAACGCAGCAATCTAACTATTAAAAACGAACTGATAACTAAACTTGGCGCAGGCGGACTCAGCGGTAAACCGCTAACAAACAAAGCGCTCGAAACAGTGAGGCATATTAGAGAACGAACTAACGGAAAACTTCCCGTAATAGGCGTTGGCGGCATAATGACGCCCCAAGACGCTTTAAATATGATAAACGAAGGCGCTACTTTGGTGCAGATATATACAGGATTTATTTACAACGGACCGGGAATAGTAAAACAAATGAACAGAGCAATATTGGACTTAAAATAAACCTTTTCAAGTTCACGTTGTAAGTTTTTTCATTTTGTATCTTTGGTACAGTTATTGATATAGTAAACATATTTATTAAAAGAAATGTATATGAAGTATTTGAATATCACAAACAAACAAATATTTTTTTTTGCGAAAATATAATAGAGAGATGAATTTTCAGCAATCAATAGACTGCTGCTTATTTGCCGAAAACTATCGTTTTAGTAATTTTTATGGCGGGGTCTAAACTGTTTGCTACGGGGCATTGTTTAATTGAGAGTTCGATTATTTTGCGTTCCTTGTCGCTGTAATGATTGTGCGGGAATGTAAATTCCACAACCAATTCTACAACTCGGCGCGGGTCGGTACCCATTACTTTGGTGGTTTTCACTTCGGCGCCGTTGATGTCGAAGCCGTGAGTTTGCGCGGCAATACCTGTGATTGTCAGCGCACAACTGGTAAAAGACGCTGCAAACAAGTCAGACGGAGAAAAACCCTCGCCTTTCCCGTGATTGTCTTTGGGCGCATCGGTTATAATCTTTGCACCCGATGCTACATGCTCCGCCTCTGTGCGGAGGTCGCCCAAATATTTTGTTACTACTGTTGCCATTGATTTCTATTTACTTATGTACATAATAATATCCCTTTTTCTCAAATTTTGTTGCAAACGGTCCGAGAATACTTTCGTGAATCCCCAGCATTAAGAATCCTTTGTTTTGCAGATTGCTGTGAAACAAATTAAATATCTTGTTTTGCAAGCCATAGTTGAAGTAAATTATTACGTTGCGACACATTATCAAATCAAAGGTAACATTGAAGAGATTAACGTCTTTCACAAGGTCTAATTTTGTGTAAACAGGCTTTTTACACAAAAAATCGTGCATTTTTATCGTATCGCTCAAATGGTCAATTTCAAAATATTTTGTGTATGGAATATCTCTGACAATAAGCGGATTATTGATGTCGTTGCGTATAACCTTGTCGAAATTGTCGAGGTATCCGATATTGAATTTGTACTTGTATATTCCTTTTTTTGCAACGTCAATTACGTCTGTGTTCAGGTCGGAGGCATAAAGTTCTGTTTTTTCGAGCAACCCCAATTCATTAAGCAATATCATCATAGAATACACTTCCTGTCCGCTGGAACAACCTGCGTGCCAAATTCTGATTTTTGGTTTTTTCGCAAGCGCCTGCAAAACCTCGCCGCGCAAGGCAAGCCATATAGGCGGATCGCGAAACATTTCCGTTGTGTTTACAGTCACCTTCTTGACTGTTTCTTCCAGAAACTTCGGTTGAGTCCTCAACTGAAGTATCAGATCAAAAGTCGTAATACGGCTATCCATAAGTATTTTGATAAACCTTCGCTTCAAAGATTTATCAGAATAATCGCTGAAATCATAAGTCGAAACAGACTTTATCGTTTGAATTATTTGTAAAAGTTCCGTATCGGTTATACTCATATTTATTTATAAGTCACACAGTGACAGTTATTTAACTAAAAAATGTGACGTCGTACTTGGCGCCATTAATTGAAACGGCAAAATAAGTTAAAAAATTATTTAAAAACAAAATTTTTTCGTTTTGTGATAATTTTTTTTTAAAAATTTACTCTTTCTGCAAAAGCATTTTCTTGATTTCTCCCCTCATTTTCTGCGCTAACCTGCTCGTTTTCAACATCATCAGCATCGTCTTCGCGTTTTGTTGCTTCGGGTTTTCTTTTTCTGAAAAAATCTCTGAATTGATTAAAATCTTCGCGAAACAACAGACCTATTCCCTGCGTATACGGATTTTGCGACAAATAGGTAGCGTTGGCGCGATTGAATACTTTAAATTTCAACTTGTTAGTGTTGGGCAATTTCATTTCGAGCGTAAACTCGCCAATATTTTCATTTTCTGTTGTTACTTCATAATTTGCGTGAAAATTCCACCAGTCTCTACCTACATCAACGTCCCAGTTATGACCTCCTGTTTCAGAGGCGCCGGGACGAACTCCAAAGGAAAAATCCCAATCGCCCATTTGCGAAATCATATAACTCAACTGATTAGACAATATTTCAGATACGGTTGCAAATCCCATTCCCACTGTTTCTATTCCTGAATCCTGCATTCCATTTCCGGTCAGATTGGGGTCGGGGAAAAAATGATTGAAAGCCAACAATGAAAGGAATTGACGGGTCATTTCTTCTTCCGAACTTGTGGCGGCGCTCAAAAACGAACGAACTTCCTGACTAACGTTGGGCATTTCCAATTCAAAACGAATATTGGGATTAGATAATACATTGGTAATGTGCAGAATACATTCAACGGGAACGGTGCGCCTGAAATTTTCATCTCTCATCAATAAATAAAGAGACGGACGAGCAATATAAATGGCTCTCAAGCTTAACAACGCATCAAAGGGGTTGCCGCTCCAAGTGATAACGCCGCCATTTTCGATGGTAAAATGCTTGTTCGACAGCACATTCCGCAGCGTAAACAAATAATCGCCCTCCTCGATGGTATATGTGCCGCGCATGTCGAAATTTGTGTTGGTTATGTTGATGTTCAAATTTCCGAAACCACGCGAACGAATAACATCGCCTATTCGTGCATCAAAAATCAATCGTACTTCTGCATCGGGCGTTACGTCTATATTCATGTTTACATTGTATCGCATTTCAGGAGCAGGCTCGTTGGACGCCGTAATATCAACAAGTCCGCGACTTAAAGGTTGTCGGCGTTGTTGAGTTTGCCGCGAATGGTCTACAAAAGTAATGAAGGAATTTCTCGACATTTCCTCGCTCGACGAAAGCGGAATGAAAAATTGTGTTCCCCGTTCGGTTCTGCCCGCTATTTCTAAAAATATTTCGTGTGGTGCGCCTCTTATTCCTACCATGCCTGTATAATTCGCAAGTCCATAGAACATATTGTTGTCTCGCTCGGTAGTGTTCAAAACTTCCA
>Ga0099364_10004848_pt1 | contig 20250 bp, 8 predicted proteins | sample TergutTh196P3_FD_73070 | JGI IMG/M metagenome (GOLD analysis project Ga0099364, IMG submission 73070) | Microcerotermes parvus P3 segment gut microbial communities from Pointe-Noire, Republic of the Congo - Th196 P3 | ecosystem: Host-associated > Arthropoda: Insects > Digestive system > Gut ... | reverse complement strand
CAACAAGAACGTGATAATCTTTTACAGGAATTTGAAAACAATGGTTATAATTGTTTTGATAATAAAAATCCCGATGATGATTTATTTGACTATCCCGAAGAATATTTTAATCTTATCAGTCAAATTAACATCTTAAATGAAACAATGCGGGAGCTTAGCGATAACTCAATCAGTTATATACGTCAGGATAGTATCATGTTAAATACCAACAAATTAAAACAATGGTATGAAGCAGTTCGCACACCTATTGCAAAATATGCACTTGCCGAAACCCATTTTTTTACTAACAACTATGATCAAGCAGATGCCGTTTTGTATGAAATTCCTGAAATTTTTCAATTTAACGAAATCGATATTGCAGAATATGATAATTATATGCAGTTTCATACTTTAAGAAAACAAGTAGAATTTTCAGAACGCAGTTGGGCAGAATTAAATGAAGGGGAGATATTTCATTTGCAAGCCATTGCTGAGGCAAACACGGGCAGGTCATCAACAATGGCAAAAGGTGTTTTATGTTTCTTTTATGGTATTTGCTATGAAGATGATGAAATTATCGAGATTAAATCAGGTGAAACTCCTTTTATAAAAACAATAAAAGAAAAACTATCAGAAAATGATAGAGTAATAGGGTTTGTTGTATCTGATAATGTTTTAAAGGTAAATTTTACTAATATTCAAAAAATCGAGATTTATGATGTAGCTGGTCGTATTGTATGTACTGAATCAAGTAAATACAATGTTAACATTAGTCATTTGCCGTCAGGTGTTTATATCGTAAAAATTTATACTGACGATGCAAAAGTAGAAAGTAGAAAATTTATAAAGTAAATTAGTAGTGAGTAATGAGTAGTGAGTAATGAGTAGTTTTATAGTCATCAGTTTTCAGTTTTCAGTATCTCAAAAATAACAACTTACTTTATAAACTTTATAACAAAAAAGGCAGAACAACTTAGTGTGTTGCCTTTTTTGTTTACTGAAATTGGGAAAATATAAAAAAATCTTTACCATTTGAAACAAAATAAAAAATTTTTCGTTTTTAGGTTACTGTGGAACTATTAATAGTAATAAATGAACTAAAATTGCAAGAATGAAATACAAAATAAACTTTTTGGTTATTTGTTTACTATTTGTCTCTAATGCTATTTACGGACAAATAAACGTAAGAGATAGTGTGCTATCTATTCTACAAATTGACACAATCGATTTTAGGTTACTGTGGAACTATTAATAGTAATAAATGAACTAAAATTGCAAGAATGAAATACAAAATAAACTTTTGGGTTGTTTGTTTACTATTTGTCTCTAATGCTATTTACGGACAAATAAACGTAAGAGATAGTGTGCTATCTATTCTACAAATTGACACAATAGATGCTAATTTACGTTTTACAAACGCACACAACCTCATTTTTTATAACTCTACACCCGAAGAAGCAGAGGAATTGGCGATGTCGGTCATATATCCTTTCGTTCAAAAAACGTACGATAGCGAATCAAAGCAGATGACAGGATTGGCACGGCTCTATTTATTAATTGGTTTTTGTCATCGCGAACGAGGCGGAGAAGACCGAAACGAAAAAGAACGTCTTTTTTTTGAAAAAGCATTAGAAAAAGCATTAAAATCAGAAAATAATTCTATTTGTGCACGTTGTTTTGAGGTTGGTGGTTCAATGGAAATTAAAAGAGGAGACATTAAGCAGGCGCACGAATACCTCTATCAAGCAATAGATTTTTACGACAAAATGGAATTATATGTAAAATCTTCCGAAATGTTGTACATAATTGCAAGTAATTTTTTTGATATTAAAGATAGTGACGGAATGAAACGTGTTGTAAATCAGATGAAAGAATATCTTCAAAAAGATATGTCGAAACAATCGTTGTATCAATATAACGTCATTAAAAAGTCATATTTCGAATTATTATTAGAAAACGAAAAAGATATAGTTGATTATAAGTTAGTTGATTCAACAATGGTATATATAAAACAAAATATTGATTTAGTTGAAAATTTTCTTGCCGAATTAAGCCCTTTTTGGATGCATAGTTATGCCTATTATTATATGGCAAAGGCTTTTGACGACTATTATCCTGAACAATCCGACTCAATTTTTCTCTATTTAGACAAAGCCATTGAAATGATGAACGCCGAATCTTTTAGTCAAGCCCAGGAGTCAAATTCTGTTATGGAATTTAAAATTTTTATCAACACACTACGTGCCAATGCTTTGTCGCGAATAGGCAAAATTCAGGAGGCATACACTGTTATGAACGATGTTTTATTGATATTAGACGAAATGCAAAATTATAATAATCTTAATGAGTTGCGTTACAAAGCCTTTTTGTTTATGGCAGATTATTACGAAAAGAGCAACAACCCTGCTGAGGCCCTCAAATATCAGAAACTTTTACGACAAAATGAAGCTCAAAGATATGAAACAGAGAAAATCAAAGTTATTAACGATATGTCCGTAAAATACGAAACTGAAAAGAAAGAAATAGAAATACAAACATTAGCAAAAGAACATAAAGCCACACAACGTATTTTACAATTGACAATTGGATTATCTTTGACTCTATTTATTACATTCTTTTTGATGATAATGATTGGAAAGCAGAAACAAAAAAATTTAGAGCAACAACTATACGAAACCGCGTTATTAGCCGAACTGAGCCAAAATGAACTCGAAAAAACACGAAACATTAATCAACAATTGGAACGTAATCCTGTAAAAAATTGCATCGAAATTATATCTCAAACAGTATCAGCCTCTCTTATTGAAAAAGATACTAAAAATACTTACATTGAGCGTCTAACCAAAATCGACACCAAAATGTTGGAAAACGCATATCAAACCTCAAAAGCAAAGATAACAAGTATGGACATAAAATATATCATCTGTTTTGCTGCCGATTTAGATACAAAAGATATCAGCCTGATTTTCAATATAGAACCCGCAAGCGTGAATACTGTACGCTATCGAATAAAGAAAAAATTTGCAGAGGAGGATGCGTTTCGGATGGTTTTTTGAAAAAAACTTCGTGAAAAAGCCTTTGTGTGATTTTATGGTAAAAAATCTAACCCCAAAGGCCCAAAGTTGAGAACTCAAAGCTGAACTTTCACTAACCACTAATTTTTGCGACTTTGCGTTAAAAATAATATTATGAAGTATTTTTCAAGTATGCATATTTCATCGAAAATAAAATATTTTAAAACTATCCCCGGAAGTTCAAAAACTAATATTGAAGGCGTTTTTGCCTGCGGAGACGTTCAAGACCCTACATAATGGCAAGCCGTAACAGCCGCAGGATCAGGTTGTATGGCAGCAATAGATACAGAACGGTGGCTGAATGATAAATAAAATATCAATATTTCCATTCTCTTGCGGCTTCGTACATAGCCACAACATTTTTGACGGGTGTTTCGACTTTGAATTTTTGTGCGGGACCGAGAATAAATCCTCCGCCGGGTGCCAAAATATTTAACAATTCGTTAACCTTTTTTTTGACTTGTTTTGGTGTTGCTCTACGTAGTAGCATCTCTTCGTCAATAGCACCACAAAAAGAAATCAGATGACCATAATCTTTTTTTAAACCTTCGGGGGACATACCTGCTGCATACGTTTGAATAGGGTCGAGAACTTGTACACCAATTGTAAAAAATTCAGAAATTAATTTGCGCACTCCGCCGCTGCTATGTAAATAAAATTTTGCGCCATGTTTTTTGGGGATTTCGTAATATTTTTGAATAACAGGCTTGCAAACATTTTCCCACAGTTCTTGACTAATGTTTACGCCACTTTGTCCGCCAAAAACATCGGCAATACGAATAAAATCAACGCGACTACCCGTTACCTTAAAAAATTCCTCAATAAAATTAAGATAAAAGCTTGAAACTTTTTCTACCAATGTTTCAAAAAATTTAGGGTGATACATCAAAATATTGTCAAAATTAGATTCGCCGACAAGTTTTTTTATGATTCTTAAAAGCCCCGGCGACGAATAACCCGGAGCGGTCATGATTGCAAAATCTTTATATTTTTCAACTTTTTTGTCAAGTGAATTAAAGTCGAATAAATCAATTGTGGGCCAATTAAAATTATTTAAATCAGAAACTTGTGTCATTCCTTCCAATGGTGATTTATCGATATCCCAATATTTTAAATTTCTTTTTCCTTTTTGTTTAAATATTGTACCCCATATATCTTTTTTGCAGGGATCGCCTTCCGAATGCAAAACAGGACCGATATAATCAGGTTCCACGCATCTGAAATCAACGTCTAAAAATTCTAACATCTGGTCTATTTCGCTGAATCCGAAATGTTTCATCATTTTGTCGGTAAATTCAGGAACACTCCAATAAAAAAACGGAACCCTATCAGGCTGTTGATTATTGAGTGTTGCTAAAACTCGTTCTTTATGCGTCATAAGATTATTTTTTATTAATAGTTCTCTTTACAAAAAAAAACAAAATTACTATATTTTTTTTAAATGGCAATTTAAAAATAAAAAAAACAAACCAAATAAAAAAATTGTTTTATCTTTGCATTTTTATTTTTTAAAATAAATGAAATAAAATTTGTGATTATTAGTGTATTTCAATAAATTCAATAACAAATTAGTGGCTGAACAAAAAAAACAAAACATGGCACAAGGTATAAAAATAGCAAATCCAATATATGATACTGTTTTCAAATACCTTATGGAAAACAAACGTATCGCACGTTTCTTTATTGAAACATTAATTGGCGAGAAGGTTACTGAAATTGCAGTTATACCTCAAGAATATGTATACAAAAAGGCTTTTAGGAAAAAGGAAAAAGAAACGAAAGATATTAACGAAACAAAAGATAAAGATAGCAATACATTCGAGTTTTTTTCTGTAATACGTTATGATTTTGTTGCCACAATATCTACTGAAACAGGAGAGAATAAGAAAGTGCTTATAGAGTTGCAGAAATCCCGTAAATATACCGAATTACTTCGTTTTCGTCAATATTTGGGAGAACAATATAAGCGCGTAGATGTTATAAATACAAAAACAGAAGAGGTAGAAAAATCTTTACCAATAATCTGTATCTATATATTAGGTTTTAAGTTACTCGATCACGACACTCCCGCACTGAAAGTAGGTCGTGTTTACAAAAATTTGATTAATAACAGAACGATGAGCGGAAAAGACCAATTTGTTGAAGCTCTAACACATGACGGCTATTTTGTTCAAATACCGCGTATAAAAGGAAAGCCCCGAAAAACATTAGGAAAACTATTAAGTATCTTTGAGCAACGCTACTTCATTGATGACAAAGAAATAGTAAAAATGTATGATCATAAGGTTGACAATGAAAACATAAAAGAAATTATTGATATACTGCGCAATGTAGCTGCCGACCCCGAAGAAAGGAAGAATATCGAAGCCGAATGGTTAGCACTTAAAGATGAAGAAGGCTATGAGAAGGCGATGAAAACAATTGAAACACTACAAAATGAAAACGAACAGCAAGGAAAAACAATTGCTCAACAAGGAGATACCATTGCTCAACAAGGAGATACCATTGCACAACTAATAAATGAAAACGAACAGCAAGGAAATAAAATTGCTCAACTACAAAATGAAAACGAACAGCAAGGAAATAAAATTGAGGCACTACAAAATGAATTAAAAGATATAAAAAATATACTCGAAAAATTAGAAATTAAATAAAATAGTGGTTAGTGGTTAGTGGTTAGCGGTTAGTGATTAGTGATGAAAAAATTCGTTAAAATAAATGAAATTAGTGGCTAACAATCCTTTGCGACCCTTTGCGTTCTCAACTTTGCGACTTTGCGTTAAAAAACTAACCACAAAGGTTTCACAAAGAAAAAAAATTCGTGATAATTAGTGCATTTCAATAAATTCAATAACAAATTAGTGGCTAAAAAGAAATAATTAGTGAAATTTATGGCTAAAAAAGAAAAAATTATATTATCTTTGTATTTTATCTCATAACCAATATTTATTGATATTAACTTAATACCTTTACAAAATGACACATCTTAACATCTATCTGTTAAATCTGTGTCATTTCACTTCCTATCAAGGAAATAAAATTTAAAATAACAAATCAAATGAGCTCGCGCCGCCCTATCCGACTAAAAGGTTACGATTATTCTCAACCAGGACTCTATTTTGTAACAATATGTTGCCATAATAATATTTGTCGTTTTGGGAAAATAGAAAACAACGAAATGAATTTGAATGAATTTGGACAAATTGCATCTAACGAATGGAAAAAATTGCCTGAACGATATCCAAATATGGTTTTGGATGTATTTCAAATTATGCCAAATCATATTCATGGCATTATTTCGTTGTGTAATATGCCGAAGGAAGACGTTGTAGGGGCAACCCTTGCGGTTGCCCAAAACACCACATTAGAAACATTTGTAGGGGCGACCCTTGCGGTCGACCAAAACAATAATGTAGATGCACAAAACAAAAATGAAGACACAGAAACATTTGTAGGGGCGACCCTTGCGGTCGACCAAAACAATAATGTAGATGCACAAAACAAAAATGAAGACACAGAAACATTTGTAGGGGCAACCCTTGCGGTCGACCAAAACAATAATGTCTCTTCTTTGAATCACAAGGCAGGGGCAAGCCCTGCCCCTACAAATACCGTGATGATAGGAAATCTGGCAGGGGCAAGCCCCGCCAATACAACGAAACATACAATTCCCACTATTGTTGGGGCATATAAATCGTTAGTTACTAACAAATGTTTGGAAATTTTCAAATCGCAGGGAAAATACATGGGACAATTTTTGCAAAGAAATTATCACGAACACATCATACGCAATGAAACATCATACCACTATATCGCAAATTACATTATTAACAACCCGATAAATTGGAAAAATGATAGATTTTTTCATCAATAAAAAACATACCCATCTAACCTGCATCATTCATAAATCAAATATTTTATATCGTTTAACGGTGTCTGTATGGGCAACCCTTGCGGTTGCCCTGAATGATACAAAGATAAACATTGTAGGGGCAACCCTTGCGGTTGCCTAAATAAAAAAAGACGAGGGCAAGCCTCGCCCCTACAATAATATTCGGGATGGTAATTGTGCGACCGCAAGGGTCGCACACACAACGATACCCAACATTGTAGGAGCGACCCTTTGCGGTTGCCTAAATTTTTATGAATAATATAGGCTAAATACTAAATACTGACTACTGACCACTGACCACTGACTACTGACTACTGAATACTGAATACTGACTACTGACCACTGACTACTGACCACTGACTACTGAATACTGAATACTGATTTGCTACTAAGGTTGTTTTGTTAAAATAATAAAGTGAAGATAAGGTCTTTTCTCATTCCCGCATTCCCTCATTTTCTCATTCACTCATTCACTCATTCACTGATAACTGAAAACTGATAACTAAAAACTAAAAACTATCTGATTATCAATCATTTGGACAAAATGTCCAATCAAATGGACAGAATGTCCAAAAAAAGACAACCCCTTTTTGAAATATGATTTTTTTTTGTTATATGTTTGCGCCCTAATTTTATTTTTGAACTGCGGGCGACAGGATAAATACTGCCGAAAAAACTATGATAAAGAAATTTTGTAGTAAATTTTTAGCAATGACTTTTTGCCTTTGTATGGTCGCCTTCACGGGTAAGACAAAGGCTGACGACGGACCAACGTTAGCAGCAACTATCAACGCTTTTGCCGAAGGAGGAGGCACAGGCGGTGCGCTAAATGCGGTGTGGAACGCATCTACGCTAACTGTTACCGTTACAAACACTGGCGGAACGCCGATTATAGATGCCACATCGGGGCTAACGCTTGACATTGACCCGAACATTACCGTCCTTTGGAAGGCAAGTCTGACGGCAGCAATCCCCAGCGGCACACTTATCGACCTCATTGGAAACGGAAAATTCCTAATAGAAGGAGGTACGCTGTGTAATACTATCACCAGCGGTGCTACGCGTACAATCAGGAATAATTACGGGACACTGGAAATCACAAGCGGTACGGTGGAAAAAATGGGAAACGGTATTACGATACAGAACATTTCCACAGGAAACATTAACATTTCAGGTGGGACAGTCAGTATCGCAACGAGTACAGCAATTTCTATTGGAGGAGGAACTGTTACTATTTCCGAGGAAGACCCTAATATTCCAACATTGATTACTTCTGCCGCTACAGGTACGACAGTTGGAGCAATTAGTTTTCCCCCCGCTTCAAGTAATGGAAAAGTGATTATCACGGGAGGAACAGTGGAAAACACAGGAGACGATGTCAATGCACGTGCAATTTATTCAAATTCTGCGAGTAGTACGATTGAAATTTGGGGCGGAACGGTACAGGCAACATCAGGAAGGGCAATTTATAATGAAAACACTGGCGAGGTTACTATTTCAGGCGGAACGGTACAGGCAACAACCGGCGAGGCAATTTATAACCTCTCCACCGGTGCGGTTACTATTTCAGGCGGAACGGTACAGGTAACAAGTGGCAGAGCAATTAATAACGGCTTCACAGGTGAGGTTGCTATTTCAGGCGGAACGGTACAAGGAACAACAACAGGCGAGGCAATTAGAAACGCATTTACAGGCACGGTTGCTATTTCGGGAGGAATAGTACAATCAGGAACAGGTTATGCAATTCAGAACGCTAACAGAGGCATTATTATCATTTCCGAAGCCGACCAAACAATTCCAACCGTGATAAGCAGTGCAGGTACGGGATACGCAGCAATTAGATTAGCTAATAATTCAACAGACACCTCCTCAAGAGTGATTATAACAGGCGGTACAGTGAAAAATGCGGCAAACGGTAACTATGATTACGCCATTATTAATTATTCTCCAGGCGCTATTGAAATTTCGGGTGGAATAATTAAAGCCACAGGAATGACAATTAATAACCAGTCCACAGGTGCAATTAACATTTCAGGCGGAACGGTACAATCCGCAACAGGCAGAGCAATTCATAACGAGTCCACAGCTGCGATTACTATTTCAGGCGGAATGGTACAAACAACAAGTAATTATGCGGTTTCCTTCGCAGACGCAACCGCGAATTTAACCATAAACGGCACAGCAACACTATTTGCATACGGTGAAGAGATAGATGATGTTATCTTTCATAACGGTACCTATTCAATTGATGACGATGCAGTCGTTATTGCGTGGGACGAAACGGCAGGAGAGACTTCATATATAATAGGTACGGATAGTGACCTTGTTTCTATTCCTGCAAATTGTGCCACGTGGAATTTAGTTGAACAATTAAGTGGTATCACTTACAGCAACGGTTTAAACGAAGGATTTATTGAAATTGCTGATATTATGATACTATTTCCTCCCGTAATTATTACCGAAGAGTTACCTATAGGAATGGTTGGCGCGGCGTACAGCGAAACTTTGTTAGCCGAAGGTACTCAGCCAATATATTGGAGTGTTGTAAATGGTAACTTGCCGGTAAGTTTAAATTTAAACTTTGAAACAGGCGAACTTACGGGAATGCCATTTGCAGCAGGTTCATTCACATTTACTGTTAAAGCCCAGAACGAATTTGCCGAAGACACAAAAGAATTTACTATTATGATAGGCGCTTTTCCTGTTATTATTACCGAAAATTTACCTATCGGAATGGTTGGCTTGGCATATAGCGAAACTTTATTAGCTGAAGGTACTCAGCCTATATCATGGAGTGTTGAAGGTGGTAATTTGCCTGTGGGTTTAAATTTGAACGCTGAAACAGGTGAAATTTCGGGAACGCCTAACGCAGCAGGAACATTTACCTTTTCAGTTAAAGCCCAGAACGAATTTGCCGAAGATACAAAAGAATTTACTATCATTATTCATAAAGGCGAAGGGGCTATTGTGGCAACGCCCGTTCTTGAAAGCAAAACAGATGTTACCATTACCATTGTTGCCGTTACTCCTCCTACAAACGGTCAAACGGTAGAATATAGCATCAATACAATTAATTCAGTACCTTCAGGTGTTTGGCAAGTGGATTTAACCTTTGCGGGATTAACCGAAAACACAGTGTATTACATTTTTGCTCGCTCCGCCGAAAATGATAATTATAATGCAGGTGAGGCATCAACAGCATTGGAAGTCACTACTGATGTTACAATAATTGCGCCAACAATTATAACCGAAACCTTGCCCGATGGTACTATTGGCGAGCCATACAACGTATTATTAGAAGCAACAGGTGATCAACCAATACTTTGGGAAATTATTAGCGGCGCTTTACCAACAAATTTGGATTTGAACTTAGAAAGTGGTGCCCTAACAGGAACTCCATTCGTAGAAGGAACATATACATTTAACGTCAGGGCGTTCAATGTTGTAGGTGAGGATACAAAAGTTTTAAGTTTAAAAATAAATTCGGTAGGAATAAATATGGCAGAAACAGGAACATTGCAGGTTTATCCCAATCCAACAACAGGCAAGTTTTCAGTTGTAGGGGCGAATAACATTCGCCCAAATGAAAATAACATTCGCCCAATCGAAATATTTGATGCGGCAGGCCGCCTTGTCTACCGTGAACCGTGTACCATGAACCGGACACCCGTAAAAATAGATATATCGCACCTACCAAACGGCATTTATTTTGTTAAAATTGGAAATGAAACGATAAAAATTGTGAAGAAATAAGTTAAACCCTCTGTGGCACTCTGTGCAATTCTGTGTAGGGACCTGGCTTGCCACGTCTCTACACAGACCACAGAGAAACACAGATAATAGTTAAAAAGTAACGCATAAGACAATAGAATTAACATAGTTATAATAAATAAATTTAACGAAGATGACAATAAGAAATTTTTTCAGAACATTAGCATTATTAGTATGCACATTTTTCATTGTGCCGTTAACAGCGAAGGCACAATTTTCAGGTAGCGGTTCGGGGACAATAGCAGACCCTTACATTATAACTACCGCCGCACACTTAGACGAGGTACGAAACAATTTAGCCGCCCATTATCGACTAAGCACCAACATTGACCTGACAAACTACCTCGCAAACGGTGGTGCAGGATACGCTAAATGGGGAAACAACGGATGGAAACCAATTGGCGAATACTCCGATCCTAACATAGGAACGGCATTTATAGGCACTTTCGATGGCAACAACTACAAAGTTACAGGGCTAACAAATAACCGACCACTTGAGAATTATGTCGGTTTGTTCGGTTATACAAGCGGTGCATCTATCAAAAACCTCGGCATTGAGGGCTGCCTTGTTACAGGTTACAACTTTGTTGGCGGCTTGGCAGGACGGAATTGTGATTCCGCCATCGAAAACTGTTACACAACAGGCTATATAGCAGGAGACGTTTATGTCGGTGGCTTGGTCGGACAAAATTTTTCAGCTTCCACCATCACCAACAGCCACTCAAGCTGCATTATAACAGGAAATGCCATTTATGTCGGCGGCTTGGTGGGACAGAATTTTTCTAATTCCACTATAGAAAACTGTTACACAACAGGCTATATAATAGGAGACGATTATGTCGGCGGCTTGGTGGGAGGAAATGACTCAGCTTCCACTATCAACAACAGCCACGCAAGCGGCAGCATAACAGGAAATTCCTCGTGTGTCGGCGGCTTGGTGGGACAGTGTACTGTTAATTCCATCATCGAAAACTGCTACGCAACCGGCGAAGTAACAGGAAACAATCTATCTGTCGGCGGCTTGGTGGGGCTGTTTTCAATGTATTCCATCATCGAAAACTGTTACGCAATAGGAAATGTAACAGGAGATTTAATTTTTGTCGGCGGCTTGGTGGGACAAAGTTCTTTTTATTCCACCATCGGAAATAGTTACGCAATAGGAAATGTAACAGGAGGTAATATTGTCGGCGGCTTGGTGGGATATAATTATAATTATTCCATTATAGAAAATTGTTACGCAACGGGAGATGTAACAGGAAATGTGAGAGTCGGCGGCTTGGTAGGATATAATCATGTTAATTACATTAATTACACCGTCGAAAACTGTTATGCAACGGGAGATGTAACAGGAAATTGGATAGTCGGCGGCTTGGTGGGGGGGAACGAAAATAGTTGTATCAAAAATTGCGTAGCGGCAAACCATTCTATCAAGGAAATAGCTCCCCCAGGGTTCAGCTACATAAACCGCATTGCAGGGGAAAACACTTCGGGTAAGTACACCAACAACTATGCCTTAAACACGATGACCGGAAACGGCAATCCCTACCAAGGTACCCCCGATAAAGACGATATACAAGGAGCAAACGCCACCATTGCACAGTTGAAAAGCCTTGCTTTTTACAACACACCAGCTAACTGGAACACTGCACCATGGGATATATATCCCCCCAGCGGCATCTGGAAAATATGCGATAGCGAAGGATTACCGTTTTTTCGATGGCAAGGATTGTGCGATAACGATATACCAACGGGGTTAAACTCAATTTACGGTAATTTGCTATCATCCGTTGCAATGCCCTCGGGCTGGGAATGGGAAAATCCTGCAAATGCAGTTGGTAATGTTGGTCAACAAACACACAAGGCAAAGTTCACACCTTTAAATTACAACGCTATAAATAATATTGATGTTACAATAACGGTTAATAAAGCGGATCCGAATTATTCTGTTCCAACAGGATTAACAGCAACTTTCGGTGATTTATTATCAACTGTTACAATACCTTCTGGCTGGCAATGGGTAAATCCTACATTTTTTGTTGGAAACGCTGGTCAACAAACGCACAAGACAACGTTCACCCCCGAAGATACTGAAAATTACAATGTTATAACAAATATTGATGTTACAATAACGGTTAATAAAGCGGATCCGAATTATTCTGTTCCAACAGGATTAACAGCAACTTTCGGTGATTTATTATCAACTGTTACGTTACCCACAGGTTGGCAATGGGAAAATCCAACAAATACGGTTGGTAATGCCGGTCAACAAACGCACAAGGCAAAGTTCACCCCCGAAGATACTGAAAATTATAATATTATAACAAATATTGATGTTACAATAACGGTTAATCAGGCAGTAGGTAGTTTCGTAAGTTTAGACCCAATTGATGTTACTTATTCACCCACATTAATCCTTGCAGATTTACTACTTCCTGTTGATTATGAATGGAATGTACCTCAAACATCATTAAGTGCGGGTGATAATCAACAATTTGCTGCATCATATACTGACCCAAGTGGTAATTATACAACTGCACAAGGAAATATTATTGTAAATGTGGCAAAAGCAGAAGGTAGTTTCGTAAGTTTAGACCCAATTGATGCTACTTATTTACCCACATTGATCCTTGCAGATTTACTACTTCCTATTGGTTACGAATGGAATGAACCTCAAACATCATTAAATGCGGGTGATAATCAACAATTTGCAGCATCATATACTGACGCAAGCGGTAATTATACAACTGCACAAGGAAATATTATTGTAAATGTGGCAAAAGCGGAGGGTGCCTTAGTTGCAACTCCAACGCTTCAACTAAAAACATGCAGCAGTATCACAATTAATCCTATATCAGAGCCAACAACCGGTCAAGCCATCGAGTATGCTCGCGGTTATTCTAATACAGCCCCCACAAATCAGAACGATTGGCAAATTTCAAATATTTTTGATGATTTAACTTCAGAAACACAATATTTTATCTTTGCTCGTGCAGCCGAAAATGAAAATTATTTTGTTGGTGTCGCTTCTTCTTCGATGTTAGTAGTAACCGAGCAAATATTTATCATAACTACATCTCTACCCGATGGTTTAATAAATGAGGCTTACGGTCAAATGCTTGATATATCCTGTAATCCGCCATATACTTGGACTATAACTTCCGGCAGTTTGCCAAACGGAATAAACCTTAATAGTTCCACCGGTGAAATTGAAGGAGTTCCAACCGTTGCGGGTACATTTAATTTTACGGTAAGAGCAAGCAACAATACAGGCAACGCAACGCAGATATTATCAATTTACATCGGCACAGTTGGAATTGAAACTATTTCGCAAAATGGCAAATCGCATATATATCCAAATCCAACAAGTGGAAAGTTTTCAGTTTTCAGTTTTCAGTTTTCAGAAAACAGCAACAAGATTAATCCCGTTGTTATTGAGATATTAGACATCACCGGTCGCATTGTCCACCGTGAACCATTTACCGTGAACCGTGCAACCATTGACATCACCCATCTACCAAACGGGATGTATTTTGTTAAAATTGAAAATGAAACTATAAAAATCGTGAAGAGATAGGTTAAACCCTCTGTGGCGCTCTGTGTCTTCTCTGTGCAACTCTGTGTATCCCCCAAAATTAATATTACTCAGAGGCACAGGGAACACGGAGAACACAGAGATAATTAGAGGCAAATAGTTGGAATTCGTGGATAAAAAATATATTTTTTACAATTTTTCGTTTGTTTCAAAAAAATATCTACTTTTGTGTTTTATTTAAAGGATAAAAATTAGCCAAAGCGCTTAGGATGAAAATACATCAGGAAAATATTCCTCCAAAAGTACATAATATAACTTGGCTTTTAGAAGAGTCCAATATTGATTTGGAGGAAGAAATGAGGACTTTTAGAAATAACAAAGACAGGTATTAAAATAATATAATCGACATAAAATTAACCGAAATTTACAGAAGTCGGTCTTTATCCAAATCCTTTCTATTTTTGCACTTCTAAATAACAATATATTAAATTTATCGGAAGTATATAACTATTTTATAATGAAAAAGTTAATTATCACCACCATCCTCGCAAGTTTGATTGTTATTCCTACTATTGCCCATCAATCAAACGCTGAAAAAATAGATAGCCTTGTTGCTATATTGCCACAATTGCATGGCGAAGCAAAGTTGGATGCCTTGCTAACTCTATCTCACTTGAATATAAATATGACCAATGAAAAAGATTATGTAAAAATGTACCTCGAAGAAGCCCGCCGGCAGAAAAATATCGAAGCCGAGGGCTTAGCCTTGAGTACGCTGACTTCGATTTATTACATGCAGTTCGACTCGGACAGCGTTTTTATTTTCGGTGAAGAGGCAATAAGTTTTAATCGTAAACACAAAATATATGACGATTTGTTTACCGCTTTCTACAATATTATCAGACGCTATCAGAAACAGGGACAGATGCTCACGGCCCTCCGTCAAGCAGAGAATGCCTACGACGAAGCAAAAGAGTTGCAGGATAATATCTCTATGGCGCACATGTTGTCGGTGATGGGAAATATTTTTTATGACATGGAACAGTACGAAGAAGCGGTACGCCACTGGACTGAAAGTATCCAATTGTTTGAATATGATGTGCCGCAACATTTGCCAATCATTTTCGGAACGTACAACTTTCTTGCATATATGGGCAGGTATATGAATCAGCACCAGGAAACGCTGCGTTATGCCGACAGTATGCAGATAACAATAGACCGCATTTATAAATCAAATCCTGATTATAATATTGAGACACACCGTTTCCGCACCGAGTACCACCGTGCGATAGCATACGCAGAACTGCGACAGCCCGAACCTGCGCTTGAGGCTATTCTGCTAGCAGAAAAAATTTACCAACCACAATGGAAAGAAGTTATATCATTTTCTGCCGTACAAATAGATGCCATGTATGGCGCATATTACTTTGCCGCAGGAGACTACAATAGTGCCCTCTCCCATTACGACAGGCTTTTGAAATATTATGAAACAGAACGCATTGAAACCGGAATATATTTCACCAAAAAATATATAGCACGAAATTACGCCGCAATGGGCGATTATAAAAATGCAAACGAAATTGCTAACCAAATCCTGCAACGAAAAGAAGAACTCAACAAAGAACGTTTCTACGCGCAAATAAACGAACTGCGTACCATTTACGAATTAGATAAAGCCGAACTTGAAGCCGAACGCAACAAAGCAAAAATTCACCAACAACGCCTTGTAAATACGGGACTGATAGGTGCTTGTGTAGCAGTAATTATTATTGCAACGTTAATTGTGCGGCATCAAAGAAAAATTGCCCGAAAAAACATTGCACTATATAAGCAAATAAAAGAACAAGACCGTTTAAACGAAAAATTGCAGATAGCCGTTTCGCAACCAAAAGATAACAATAACCTAAACGAAAATAGCGAAAAATATCATTTGCAAGAATTAGTATCCAAAATGCGTGAATTGCTAATACGCGACAACTTTTTTGCAAACCCGAAAATAGAAGCGCACGACATTGCCATCAAACTCTCAACAAATAGAACACAATTGTATGAAGCCCTAAAAACCGTTACAGGAAAAGGACTGCAGGAGTATATCAAAGACATGAAAATTAATGAAGCAAAACGTATACTCGAAACTGCAGATGAACCAATCAAAAACATTGTAGATATTTGCGGATTTAATACACTACGTACATTTTACAGGCAATTCACAGAATGTTACAATATTTCACCCGCCGAATATAGAAAAATTAACCGAAGGGTTGTAGGTGATTGAAAAATACTAAATACAGAATACTAAATACTAAATACTAAATACTAAATACTGAATACTAATTTCTGAGTGGATTCAATAATGAAAATAATTATTTTTATGCAATATTTCCCTTCGACCCACGTTATGCAGTTTTTAATTTATTTATTTTTTTGTAAATTTTTAAACATTATACTAAATACTAAATACTAAATACTAAATACTAAATACTAAATACTAACTACCGACTACCAACCACTAACCACTAACCACTAATCACTAACCACTAACCACTGACTACTGACTACTGACTACTAACTACTAAATAAAATATGAAACCACTTTTAAAACTTAAAACCATTTCTATGTTGTTGTTTACGAGTAGTTTAAATATTTTTTCGCAAACATCAATAACTTCGCCGGGCAAATACTATCTGTTTAAAAATTACTCCACACAGAATGGATTGTTAAATAATTCTATTTATAGTATGACGCAAGACAAGCACGGCGCAATATGGGTAGGTACATTTTCTGGACTTAGCCGTTTTGATGGTAAAACGTTCTATCATAAATCTATACCTCAGATTTACGATAACTCGGCATACGTACAACATTTAATAACAATGCCAAATGGAAATATCATCGCGACGGGCGTTATGCAAGGTGCATTTGTACAACAAGATGATGGGCAGTTTAAACAATTTTTAGAAAAAGGATATATTGAACTTGGGAAAAATATATTCCAAACAATAAAATATTGTCCCGATAATAGTATTTTAGCGGGTTATACGCATGCCCTCTTTCTAATTGAAGGAGACTCGATAAAAAAAATATTTGACCAAGGATTCAACAATGGTCTAATAACCACTCTAGATATTGATAAAGATAATCGTATTTGGTTTGGTGGACGTTTAGGGCTTGGTATCTTGCAACAAAACGATACTGAATATGCACCTGTTTTTTTCCCCGAATTAAAAGATAAATATGTTTTTAAAATTCTTTTTGATGATGACGGAACATTACATATTGGTACATCACAGGGCTATTATAGGATAAAATGGCATCAAAAATCAGATTGGAACAATAATTATTCTATCGAACAGCCATTTGACCCGCTAAAAGAAATTGGCATCCATAATATTTATATAGACAAGGAAAAAAATCTTTGGATACTTACAAATGCCTATGGAGTTTTTAGGACAAAAGGCGATTCTATTACCTTACATGTAACAAAGGAAAACGGACTTGCATCCTCCACTATACAATGTATGCTACAAGACAGCGAAGGAAATTATTGGTTTGGAACATCACTCGGAGTGAGTATGGTAAAAGATTTCGACAACTATGCAGTAGCCAAAGACGGCGCAAGGTATAAAGATACAAGGAGTTTAAAAAAAGACGAATTTAATCGAATTTGGATTTATTCAGAAAGTGCTACTCTACATATTTATCAGAACGAAGAATTGATTCCCGTCAGTTTAAAAGATACTCCAATGGAAGAAGCAGGGATTCAATTATTGAACATTCAAGATTCTGAAATGTTGATATCCAACTCTTTGGGACTATTTAAACTGCCTATTACAGAGTCTATGCCCGATTTGCGAAAAATGGAAAAAATTATTGATTATAAGGCAAATAATATATCGCATGTTCGTGCATTATCCAAAGAGTCAAGCGGGATATGGCTTTATGCACAATTAAAAATTTATAATTTCTACAACAACAAATTATCGCCCGTTAAGTTTAACCATGCCGATTCCATTTCGATAAGACCTTCCCTACTTCTGAAAGACAAATATGGCTACTTCTGGTGTGGAGACCAAAATTTCGGACTGTATCGAGGAATTATTTCACATACCGACAAAAACAATCTTTTATTTGATAGTTTAACTATTTATAAATCTCTCAAGCCCGATTCCGCTTTTGTTACTACGTGGATACAAGATATGACCCTCGACAAAGAAGGAAATCTTTGGTTTTCTACCTTATATACAGGTGTTTATAAACTCGTTTTAGACAATAATGGGGTTGTCTCTTATAAGTTATATTCCACTGAAAACGGTCTCTTGAGTAATTATGTGCAAAGAATTAACTTTGATGACGATGGGAAGTTATGGTTGATGACAGATAAAGGAATTAATATTATTTCTTATGATAGCACAGGAACAGAAATTATTGATAAATTGGATGTTAATGAAGGAGTCGATGGAAGAGGTATATGGTGTATGCAAATGGATGATAAAATGTATATTTTAACTTTTGAAGGGCTTTATATTACTCAAAACCAATTATTTAAAGAAAAGTCCAAAAAAATGCCTAAAGTATCTATCACAAATATTCTTATAAATGGTGCAAGCGACCTGAAAATTTCTGCAAATTCTAATAATTTTAGCCTTGCTAACACTCAAAAAAATATAACCATTGAATATTCTGCTATTACTTTTACAAATGCGGAAGATATTAGATATCAATATAAATTGGAAGGTGCCGACAATGATTGGAGTCTTTTGTCAGAACGAGGATTTGTGGAATATGCTGCCCTGCGCCCCGGACGTTATACTTTTAAAGTTAGAACGGCAATGATTGGAAATGAAAATGAGACAAGTGAAGAAACTTCGCTTTCGTTTCGCATTCGTCCTGCTTATTATCAAACAATTTGGTTTTATTCGCTTATTGCAATTGCCATATTTTCACTACTTTACGCTTTTTTCAAATATCGTTTGCGCCAAGTGATAAAAATGGAACGTATGCGAACTCGCATTGCATCCGATTTGCACGACGACATCGGCTCTACATTAAGTAGTATATCGTTAATTATCGAAATGGCAAGTCAACATGCTCAAGAATCGGCATTGGCAAAAGCATTGAGCAAAATAGGCACTGATTCTAAAGTTGTTCTCAGTTCTATGGACGATATTATATGGTCGGTAAATCCAAAGAATGATTCGCTATCGAATTTGTTGGTGCGACTGCGTGAATATGCTATTCCATTGTGCGAATCTAAAAATATAACCTTTAACATCAAAGCAGATGATACTATTCATTCCATAAAATTGGAAATGGACCAACGGCGCAACCTTTTCCTAATAGTCAAAGAATCAATTAATAATGCTGTAAAACATTCGAGTTGTAAAAATTTGACGGTAGAATTTATAAAAACTCACGAATTGGAAATTTTGATACAAGATGACGGCTGCGGCTTTGACCCCACATCTCCATCCTCCCGCAACGGAATAGTAAACATAAAGCGGCGCGCCGAACAAATCGGCAGCGAATTGTTTATTAATTCCGAATTAGAAAAAGGAACATCTATCAGGCTAAAAATCAGAATAGTATAGTGAGTATTCAGTAGTAAGTAGTGAGTAATGAGTAATGAGTAGTGAGTAGTGAGTAATGAGTAATGAGTAATGAGTAATGAGTAGTGAGTAGTGGGTAGTGAGTAATGAGTAATGAGTAGTGAGTAATGAGAAATGAGTAATGAGTAGTGAGTAATGAGTAATGAGTAATGAGTAATGAGTAGTGAGTAATGAGTAGTGAGTAATGAGTAGTGAGTAGTGAGTGAGTAGTGAGTAATGAGTAATGAGTAGTGAGTAATGAGTAGTGAGTAGTGAGTAATGAGTAATGAGTAATGAGTAATGAGTAGTGAGTAGTGGGTAGTGAGTAATGAGTAATGAGTAGTGAGTAATGAGAAATGAGTAATGAGTAGTGAGTAATTAGTAATGAGTAATGAGTAATGAGTAGTGAGTAATGA
>Ga0099364_10004847_pt1 | contig 20250 bp, 18 predicted proteins | sample TergutTh196P3_FD_73070 | JGI IMG/M metagenome (GOLD analysis project Ga0099364, IMG submission 73070) | Microcerotermes parvus P3 segment gut microbial communities from Pointe-Noire, Republic of the Congo - Th196 P3 | ecosystem: Host-associated > Arthropoda: Insects > Digestive system > Gut ... | reverse complement strand
CGCGCCCCCTATGCGGGCTGGACGCCGTAATATGACGAAATAATTAATTATTGCGGTTGAAATTTGGCTTTTCCTAACCCTCGCTGCCATAAAACAGCACAACAGGGCAATCCGCAAATTCCGAACCACAATCAAAAGAGGCAGGCGCAACGTCTGCCTCTTTGTATGACCAGGAGGTGAAACGGGGACGGTTCTTTTTTCACACAATCCCTCGCGAGATAAATTAAACTAATGCACCACTTTTTCCAACACCGTCAATCTATCCCCCTCAATCTGGACCATCGCGCCAATGGGGATGGTCAGCGGGTCATCGTCGTGCCCGGCCCGCACATCATAGATTATCGGCACATCCAAGCCCTTCAAGGCATCGGAAAGGACGTGGAAATAAATATCGGGTTCCTCGTACTCTTTGTCCGGCAAGATATCGCCAATCACCACGCCGGCCAGCTCATCCAGTTTGCCCGCCAGCCTCAGCTGCCACAGGTCGCGGTGCAAGCGGTACGGCGCCTCGTCCAGTTCCTCAATGAACAGAATTTTATTCTTTAAGTCCATCTCGTAGGGTGTGCCCATCAGCGATCTAACGAGGGTCAGATTGCCGCCCACGATACGCCCCTTGGCTACTCCTTCATTGAGCACGGAAAAGGCCGTGCCGTCTATGTTCGTCAATGTAAAGGGGGCCTTTGGCTCCATCAGTATCTCGAACAATGCATCAAAGGCTTCGTCCTGCCCGTAATTTGACGAGGGCATGGGCCCATGGAAGGTCACGAGGCGCGCTTTTTTAAGGATGGCCGTCTGCATGGCGGTGATGTCACTGTAGCCGACGATGGCCGGCCTGTTCTTCCGCAGGGCCTTATAGTCAATGTGCGGCAGAATATGCATGGAGCCGTAGCCGCCGCGCAGGCAAAATATCGCCTTTATCTCCGGGTCACGCGCAAGGGCATTGAAGGCATCGGCGCGTATCTGCTTGCTGCCATCGCCCACCCCGTACTCAGTCTCAAAGAGTATGTTTTCGGACACGACGACGTTAAAACCCCGCTCCGAAAGCAATTCGACGGCCAGTATCAACCGTTCCTCGGAGGCATTGCTGGCGGGGGCGACGATGCCCACCTTGTCCCCGGCCTTAAGTACCGCCGGGGTGACGATACTTGTGTGGCCCAAAATCAACACGACCACTCCCAGCAGCACAAGAAAAACGCCCAGCGCTGTCATGGCCAGAACTTTCCAATCAGGGTTTGTCGCCATATCTAGTCCTCCATTATCGGTCGATGCGAGCCCCGCAAGGATGTTCCCGCGCAGCGCGTGGGCGTAATCTTTATGTCATTATACACAACATTCCCAACACAAGAGAACACCCGTGGTGGGGTAGTTGGGGAAATTGTGGAAGAAAAAAAGCAAGCTTGATTTTTGCATAAAACAAGTTTACAAGAAAAGGGCTTAGATAAAGAGCAAGGCGATGTGATTTATCAAACCGCCGATTAGCAAGGCCAGCGCGATGGTCGATACGCCGATGATGGCGGCAATACGGAGTTTGAATTCTTTTACCAGCACGGCAAAGACGGACAGGCAGGGCAAATAGAGCAGGGCGACGGCCCCGCCGACAAAGGCTTGCAGGGGCGTAAGGTTCAGGGCCAGCAGCGGCGCAACACTCATCTCACGGCGGATGATGCCCAAGAGCAAAGCAATCACGGCCTCGGAGGGTAGCCCCAGCCACCTACTCACCAGCGGCTCGGCATGGACGGCGATGACGCCCAGCAGCCCGCTTTCTTTTAGCAAAGCGGCGGCCACGATGGCCATCAGCATCGGCACCTCCGCATCCATCATAAAATGTTTCAGGCGTATCGAGAGTTTCCTAAAATAGCTTCTTTTTTCCGGCAACAACAGATTCGGGATTTCGAGGATCAGGGGGTCTACATGGCCTTTGACCAGCTTCCCGGCAATCAGGGCGGTGGCCATGAATACCAGGAGGGCCAGGCCTATCATCGCCGCCATCAGCCATGCGGAGTAGCCCGCGAAGAGACTGATTAGCGCCCCGGTTTGTGAGATGCAGGGCACGGCAAAGCAGATGGCCGCGCTTATCACAATGCGTTCTTTCCGTGAGGTGGCCGCCCGGGTTCCGATGATGGCGGGCACGGCGCAGCCCAGGCCCATCAGGGCGTATATCAGGCTGCCGCCCTGCACGCCCAGCTTGCGCATGACATTGTCGAAGAGGACGGAGAGGCGGGGGAGATAACCCGTGTCCTCCAAAAAAGAAAAGACGACATAAAACAGAAACACATAGGGGAGGATGGTCGCCAAAATCCACTCGAAGCTAATCACGAAAATGCCATATTCCCCGACAAGGATATTCAGGAACACGCCTTCGGGTATGAAGGCAGAAAATAGCCAGTCAAAAAAGGGTACAATGCCGTACACGCTACCGCCTATTTCCACCCCGTCCACCAGCGGCTCCAGCAAAAAGGCCCTGAGCACCTCGCCCACGCCCACCACCACGCCAATCAGCAGGGCCATGACCAGCAGGGCGATGGGGATGCCGGGCAGGGGTTTCATCATGCTTTCGCTCAGCTTGTCTAAAAAAGCGGGCGTATAGTCGTCTTTTTTGCTGACGCGGCGTGCGATGTTTTTGGCTTGGTTAAAGATGTCTTCATCCGCTGGCGGCGTAGACTGCATGGCCTTACAATACTGGTAACGGGGGCAGGCGGCGCAGTTATCATTTGCATTGTAGGGGCGACCGCCCCCGCAGGGGGCGATGCCCTCGGTCGCCCGCATAGGCGGGCAATCCCCCGTATCGGCACTCAACACCTTGGCCAGCCCCTGCCGAAGCGCCTCCATCCCTTCGCCGCGCACGGCCACCGTCTGCACCACGGGCGCGCCCAACTCTTGCTCCAACAGCTTTGCGTTTATGCTCAGACCCCGGCGGCCGGCCACGTCGACCAGGTTCAGGGCAAATACGATGGGAAGGCATAGGCGCGTAAGCTCCAGCGCCAGATGCAAGTTCCGCTCCAGATTGGCGGCATCCAGCACGCAGATGATGGCAGCGGCCCCGCCGTCCACGAAATCCACGGCGACCGCTTCCGCTGCCGATGTCGGAGTCAGGGTATATGTACCGGGCACATCTATCAGCCGATACTCTTTTTCCCCGATGTGGATATGCCCCTCCATGTAGCTCACCGTCGTGCCGGCAAAGTTTGAGCTGACGGCATGGAGGCCCGTTAGCTCGCTGAAAAAGACGCTTTTACCCACATTGGGATTGCCCATGAGCAGGATGTTATCCATTATCCACGGCCTCCACCTCTATATTTTCCGCAACATCTTTCCCAATTGCAACACTATACATGTCTTCCACCCGAAGCAGCACCGGCCCGCCCAGGCGGTAGCGGTTTTCCACGCATAGGCGGGTGCCGGGCCTAAGCCCCAGATTCGCAAGCGCGCTAAGTGCGGGCAGGGCAATCACCGTCAGGGCAACATGCTTTCTTGCCTCATACAAATTTTCTTTTTTTGCTGCGCTCATATGTCATCCTTATGCAAAACATAAGTTAGAGGGAACTAACCAGCATAAGGTTAGCACGGACTAACTCGTTTGTCAAGGGAAAATTCATAAAAATTTTACCAAAAAAATCGGCATGCCTTGACTTTTTTTGGGTGAATGCTTATGCTGGTATTGGAGCTTGCGTGAAGCTAAAGCTTCACGTGCGAGTTTGTGCCACGCCTCGAAGAGGCGTTGGCCCAAACATCGCGGGTTTTTGAGAAGGCATGGTTATTCAACAAGTGAAAATTAAAGAATCAGCGGAAAACTATCTGGAGACAATCATCATGCTGGGGCAGGGCGGTAAACCCGTGCGGGCGGTGGACATTGCCCATGAGCTGGATTTTGCCAAACCGAGCGTTTCCGTGGCGATGAAAAATCTGCGCGAGAGTGGGCATATCGTGGTGGATGGCGAGGGCCACATCACGCTCACCGAGAGCGGGCGCAAGGTGGCGCAAAGCATGTACGACCGCCATATGCTCATCTCCGAGTGGCTGGTGAGCCTGGGCGTCGCCCGTGACATAGCGGTTGGCGATGCTTGCAAGATGGAACACGCCATGAGCGAGGAAAGTTTTGCCGCGATAAAAAGGCATATAAGGGCGGGGTCATAGATTAAATGTCAGACAGTTTATTTTGTCGCTTGCGTAAGCTGGCCGAAAGCGATTTCTATCCCTTCCATATGCCGGGGCATAAGCGTGTTTTTCCGGACGATGACTTGACGCTCCGCTATCAGATGGACATCAGCGAAATATCCGGTTTTGACAATCTGCATTATCCCGGGGGCATTTTACTCCATGCCCAGAAAAAAGCCGCCGCCCTGTATGGGGCCAAGGAGAGTTTTTATTTGGTGGGCGGTGCCACGGCCGGCATCCTGAGCGCTGTCTGCGCATTGGATTTAGGAAACGGTGCCACCGGCACAAAAAAGCCACTGCTCATATCACGCGATAGCCATATGTCCGTATACCACGCCGCCTATCTGGCCGGGATTAGGCTCAAATATGTCTATCCGCAAGTGGATAATGAAACGTATCTTACGCAAGGCGTCAGTGCCGCCGCAGTCATAAAAAAACTGGAGGAAGACGCGGATATTGGCGCGGTGTTAGTAAATTCACCCACCTACGAGGGCATATGCAGTGACATGGAAAAAATTGCCGAGACGGTCCATCATTTTGGCAAAATCCTGATAGTGGACGAGGCCCACGGCGCCCATTTTGGCTTTCACCCCGCCTTTCCCGAAAGCGCTGTCCGCAGCGGCGCCGACATCGTGGTCCACGGTCTGCATAAAACCCTGCCCGCCCCGACCCAGACGGGTCTTTTGCATATCTGCACCGGCCGTGTGGATAAACGCATGATACGGCGATACTTGCGGATATTTCAATCCAGCAGCCCATCTTATCCGCTGATGGCGGGGATTGAGCGCTGCCTGGACCATGTGACGGCGGCGGGCGCGGCGGGTTTTGAGGAAATGCTCCGGCTACGCAAAGATTTTGTGCTGCGGACAGGGCAGTTAGAAAATTTCCACATATTATCGCCGGGCACGCAAGGGGACGGGGCCTCTTTTGCTGCTGCTAACAACGCAAAAATCCGTCACGATCCCTGTAAAATAGTCATCCTCATCCGCTGCCCCGGCTTGACGGGAAAGCAATTATGTGAGATATTACATGAGAAATACCACATAGAAATGGAGATGTCCGGCACTAAACACGCGCTGGCCATCATCAGCATGATGGACAAGGCAGAAGGCTTTGACCGTCTGGGCGTTGCGCTGACAGAGCTGGATAAGGCGGATTACCCCGCAAAAGCCGCTCCCATGCCCCGATATGGCGGGCAGCCGGAAACAGTATACGACATGGCCCGCGCCTGGGATGCGGAGACAGTCCCTATGGCGCCGGAGGCTGCCATAGGCCGTGTGGCCGCCGAGTTTATCATCCCATATCCGCCGGGGATTCCGCTGCTTGTACCCGGCGAGAGAATAGACAAACATATCGTGGAAATACTACAGGCACACATGGCCTGTGGCCTGACAGTGCATGGCCTGACCAAAGACGGCATGATAACAGTCATGGATTCGTAGGGCGGGGGCTTGCCCCCGCCGTGCAGGTACAACATGAACAACACCAACACCATCTACATCATCATGGGCAAAAGCTCCTGCGGGAAAGACACGATTTTCCGTCGCCTGGGTGCGCGCGCGGACTTAAGGCTTAAGACCATCGTGGCCTACACCACCCGTCCGATACGCGGCGACGAGGAAAACGGGCGCGAGTATTTTTTCATGGATGCCGCGGGCCATGAGGAAATGTCTTTGGCGGGTAACATTATCGAGGAACGCGTATACGCCACGCAGCATGGGCCCTGGCACTATTTTACCGCCCAGGACGGGCAATTTGATTTTAGGCTGAATCCGTCGCCCCGGTTGATGATTGGCACCCTGGAATCATACGAAAAATTACGAAATCACTTTGATGGGTGTAAAGTCGTGCCAATTATGATAGAATTAGACGACGGGATGCGCTTATCCAGGGCACTGGCGCGTGAGATGGCGCAAACACAGCCCAAATACGAGGAAATGTGCCGCCGTTTTCTGGCCGATGCCGCAGATTTTGCCGAGGCAAAAATCGCCCGGGCCGGGATAAAACACCGCTTCGATAACCAAGATTTGGATAAATGCGAGGCAGAGGTAGCGGAGTTCATTTCATGGACATAAAAGTAAAGCAGCTAACACAAACGCTGCCGGCCGAGTACCAGACAAAGGCCCAGGCCACGGATGATAGCTTCAAGTTCACCCTTGCCAGCCGTGTCATGGAAAGCGAACTGTCCGAGCGGCTCTCCGGCCTGATAGGGCAGATAAACGAGCAGGGGGAGCGACTGTCCAAAAAGCGCGATATCAAGGACATGAAACGCTACCGCGGTTTGATTAAAGAATTTATGAACGAGATAGTCAGCCGCTCCCATGAGTTTTCCCGCGAAAACTACCTAGATCGCCGGGGCCGCCATCGGGTGTACGGTATCATCCGCCTGGTGGACGAAACCCTGGACGAGCTGGCACGCGAGCTGGTGAAGGACGAGCAGGATCATTTGGCGATACTTTCTAGAATCGGAGAGATTCGCGGGCTGTTATTGGACATACTCACGTAAGGACAAGGAAAACACATGGCGACTTTCCGGAACATCATCGGGCAACAACTAATACGTAAGCAGCTGGAACAGGCCGTGCAAACGGACAATATTTCCCATGCCTACATCATCGGCGGCGAACGCTATATGGGCAAGGAGTTCATTGTCGCCATCTTTGCGATGGCCATGCAATGCAGTGCCGAACCGTCCACCAGGCCCTGCCAAATTTGCCCCTCATGCAAGCAGGCCTTGTCGGGGAATCACCCGGACATCATCCATCTTGCGCATGAGCGCCCGGGTACCATCAGTGTGGATGACATCCGCAGCCAGATAAACACCGATGTCGGCATCATGCCCTACAAGGGGCCGAAAAAAATCTATGTCATCGGCGAGGCGGAAAAGATGACGCCCTCGGCCCAAAACGCCTTACTCAAAACCTTGGAGGAACCGCCGGCCTATACCGTAATAATGCTGCTGACTGCCAACGCGGAAGCCCTGTTGCCAACCATCCGGAGCCGCGCCGTAAACCTGGCCATGCAGCCCGTGCCGGATGCCCTGGTGAAAAAGTACCTGATGGAAAGTATGGAAATACCGGGCTACAAGGCGGACATCTGCGTCGCCTTTGCGCGGGGTAATATCGGCAAGGCCCGGCTGCTGGCAACGAGCGAGGAATTTGAGAAGGTAAGGGACGAGGCCATAACCTTGCTAAAGCACATAGAGCGCATGGACATCAGCGAAATCATCGCCGCCATCCGCAAGATAAAAGAGTATAAGTTCGACGTGGGCGACTATCTGGATATTTTGTCGATCTGGTATCGCGATGTCCTGTTGTTCAAGGCCACCCGTGACCTAAGCCACTTGATCTTCCGGGATGAATACCATTACATAAAGCCCGTCGCCGATACTTGCACATATGCGGGGCTGGAGGAAATTATAGATGCCCTGGACAAGGCCAAGACCCGCCTTATTGCCAACGTGAATTTTGAGTTGACAATGGAGCTGTTGCTATTGACCATAAAGGAGAACCAGTAGAATATATCAGGGGATTCCGCAGAAACGCGAAGCGTTTTACAATCATTGCGGAATGACGAATTTGGAGGAAAAAATGACCAAAATAATTGGAGTGCGCTTTCGCACTGCCGGAAAAGTATATTTTTTCAATCCGCTGTCCTTTGACATCAAAAAAGATGATCATGTGATAGTGGAAACCGCGCGTGGCCTGGAATACGGCACCGTTGTCGGGGGTGTGCGCGAGGTGGAGGAAAAGAAAGTCATCAAGCCGCTTAAACCGATCATACGGATAGCGACTGAAAAAGACGATGAGCAAGAAATTGCCAACAAAAAAAAAGAAAAAGAGGCCTTCAAGACCTGCTTGGGAAAAATCGAAAAGCACGGCCTGGAAATGAAGCTGATAGATGCCGAATACACCTTCGACAATAAAAAGGTGCTGTTTTACTTCACCGCCGACGGACGGGTAGACTTTCGCGAGTTGGTAAAGGACTTGGCCTCGATATTCAAAACCCGGATTGAGCTGAGGCAAATAGGGGTGCGTGACGAAACTAAGATCATCGGCGGCATTGGCATCTGTGGGCGGGCGCTGTGCTGCCACACCCATCTGTCGGAATTCATACCCGTTTCCATCCGCATGGCCAAGGAGCAGAACTTATCGCTCAATCCGACCAAAATATCCGGGGTTTGCGGTCGCCTGATGTGCTGTCTGAAACACGAGGAAGAAACCTACAGCTACCTAAACCGCCGCCTGCCCTACGTGGGCGATCACGTCACCACGGACGAGGGTGTGAAGGGTGAGGTGGTCAGCGTGAATGTCCTGCGCCAGCTGGTAAGGGTGGTGGTCGAGACGGGCGATGTCAAGGAAATACAGGAATACGAGGTGGAGCGCCTGAAATTCAAGCCCCGCAAGAAACATAAAAAGGACCAGGTTTCAGCACAGGAACTAAAAGAACTCGAAAGACTGGAAAAGCAAGAGAAGAAGGCAGAAAAATCCAAGCTGGAGGACGTGTAGAGGAGGTAAACATGCTGGAAAAAGTAAAAGAAATCATTGCGGAGCACTTGAATGTAGAAGGCGTTGAAGTCGGCTTGTCCACCAATTTCAAGGAAGACCTGGGCGCGGACTCGCTGGATTTGTTTGAGCTGGTCATGGCCTTCGAGGAAGAATACGGAGTTGAGATACCCCCGGAGGAGTTGGAGGGGGTTGCAACGGTTGGCGATGTCTTGCAGTTGATGAAAAGAAAGTTGGCATAAATGCGAAAAAGCGGTATCCTTCTACCCATAACCAGCCTGGCTTCCCCCCACGGCATCGGTTGCTTTTCCCAAGAAGCATATGAATTCGTGGATTTTTTGGCGGCTGCCGGACAAGCCTGCTGGCAGATACTGCCGCTGGGGCCGACCGGTTTTGGGGATTCACCCTATCAGTCCTTTTCCACCTTTGCCGGAAACCCCTATTTCATCGATTTGGATGATTTGGTCGGGCGGGGCTGGCTAACGGCGGCTGAGATAAAAAAATATGACGTGGGCACGGACGGTAATGACCACGTCATTGCGGCCGCTTCCGCAGAGCGGAAGCTGGAGTCGCAATCTAACACAGGCAGCATAGACTATGAAAAAATCCACCGCTCCCGTTTTAAGCTGCTGCATACGGCCTTTGAAAATGCCGCCCCAAAAAGAAGCGGGCGCTACCGCGCTTTCGTGGCAGAAAACGCATACTGGCTGGACGACTACGCCCTGTTCATGGCGCTAAAAGATGCCCACGGCGGGGCCGCCTACAGCGAATGGGCAGTGCCGCTTAAACTGCGTGAGGAAAAAGCCCTGGAAAAATGTCGGAAACAGTACCGCCATGAGACAGACTTCTACCGCTTCCAGCAATATCTCTTCCACGAACAGTGGATGCGCCTGAAGCAATATGCCAACAAAAAAGGCATAAAAATCATCGGCGACATCCCCATATACGTATCCCTGGATTCATCCGATGCCTGGGCGAGCCCGGAGCTGTTCCAGTTCGACGAAGATTTGCGGCCGACCTTTGTTGCCGGTTGCCCGCCGGACTATTTCTCCGCCGACGGCCAGCTGTGGGGCAATCCCCTCTACCGCTGGGAACATCATAAGGAAACAGGCTACGAATGGTGGATAAAGCGGATTGCCCATTGCTTTTTATTGTATGATGTTGTGCGGATAGACCATTTCCGCGGCTTTGAGGCCTACTATTCCATCCCCTATGGCGAGAAAACCGCCCGCCGGGGTAAGTGGCAAAAGGGTCCGGGCTACGATATTTTTAGGTGCCTAAAGCAAGCACTGGGCGAAAAGGAGATAATCGCCGAGGATTTGGGCTTTCTCACCCCCGCCGTCTTGCGCTTGGTGAAGCGGACGGGCTATCCCGGCATGAAAATCCTCCAGTTCGCCTTCGATTCCCGCGAGGACAGCGACTATCTGCCCCACAACTACATTAAAAACAGCGTCGTTTATACCGGTACCCACGACAATGACACCATCGTGGGCTGGTATAAGGATTTGGTAAAAATCGACCGCGATTTTTGCGATGAATACTTAAACCTCCATAAAGTAAAGCGCAGCGAGCGGCACCTGGAGTTTATTCGCCATGCCCTGGCCAGCGTTTCCGATCTGGCGGTCATACCGATGGCAGATTATCTGGGTTTGGGCAGCAAGGCCCGCATAAACATTCCCTCGACCGTGGGCGAGAACTGGAAATGGCGCCTGGAAAAAGATGCCCTGAGCGCGGAGCTGGCGGCGCGGATTCGGGCGCTGTGCGAGCTTTATCGGAGGTGTCCGTGAACCATGTCACAAATAAACGTCACCAACCTGACCTTCGCCTACGACGGCAGCCATGACAACATCTTTGAAAACGCCTCCTTCCAGATAGACAGCGACTGGAAGCTGGGCTTCACGGGCAGGAACGGCCGGGGCAAGAGCACGTTTTTGAAGCTGTTGATGGGTAAATATGCATATAAGGGCAAAATCTCCGCCAGCGTCCACTTCCAATACTTTCCCTATGAAATAGCCGACATGGGCATGAACACGGCGGCGCTGGTCCGGGAAATCTGTCCGGATTATACAGAATGGGAACTCTCACGCGAGCTATCCTTGCTGGATGTGGCAGAAGAAACGTTGCTTCGCCCCTTTGGCACCCTGTCAAACGGCGAGCGGACAAAGATAATGCTGGCGGCGTTGTTTTTGAACGACAATCATTTTTTGCTGATAGACGAGCCGACCAACCACCTGGACATCGCCGGGCGCGAAATAGTCAGCCGCTATTTGAACGAAAAGGCGGGCTTCATCCTCGTTTCCCATGACCGGGCCTTCCTCGATGCCTGCGTGGACCACATCCTCTCGATCAACAAGGCCAATATCGACGTGGTGCGCGGCAATTTTTCTTCTTGGTATGAAAACAAGGAAAGACAGGATGCCTTTGAGCTAAGCCAAAACACGCGGCTGAAAAAGGACATAAAACGGTTGGAGCAGGCGGCCAGGCAAAGCGGGGAATGGGCGGACAAGGTCGAGGCGACCAAGATAGGCAAGAACAAGAAGCCGGACGAGCACCGCGAATATGTCGCCGAACAATCCAGACGGATGCAAAGGCGGCGCAAAAACCTTGAACATCGGCAGCAGGCCGCCATCGAGGAAAAATCGGGGCTGCTAAAAAACGTCGAGCAGTCCGATAGCTTGAAACTGTTTAAGCAGCCCTATCATAAAACGCGCTACCTGACCCTGACGAATTTAAGCATTGCCTATGGGGAAAAGACCGTCCTCACAGACTTTAACCTGAGCATCGAAGCCGGTGACCGTATTGCCCTGCAAGGTAAAAATGGCTCGGGTAAATCCAGCATCTTGAAGCTGATATGCGGCGAGCACATTCCCCGCAGGGGGGATGTGTCGATCGGGAGCGGGCTGAATATATCCTATGTGTCGCAGGACACATCGGGGCTTTCCGGCAATCTGGCGGATTATGCCAGGCAGTGCGGTATAGACGAGAGCATTTTCAAGGCCCTGTTGCGTAAGCTGGATTTTTCCCGCCTCCAGTTTGAAAAAGACATGCAGGATTTTTCCGAAGGCCAGAAGAAAAAGACCCTGCTCGCCAAAAGCCTCTGCGAAAAAGCGCATTTGCTGGTCTGGGATGAGCCGTTAAATTACGTGGATGTCCTGTCACGCATACAGATAGAGGACTTGCTGCTGGCCTACGAGCCGACGATTTTGTTTGTCGAGCATGATTGGATCTTCTGTGAACGGGTGGCGACGAGGATGGTGGGGATATAGTCGGGAGGAACACACATGGAATACACCATACTAGGCCAAACAGGCCGCAGGGTGAGCCGCATCGGCTTCGGCGGGGCCACGGCCGGCCTGACGAATTATATGACGGTGTTTGACCCGAAAGATGCCGAATGTCGCGAAGGGGTAATTATGGCGATGAGACGCGCCCTCGAACTGGGGATCAACTACTTCGATACCGCCGAGGCCTATGGCGGCGGGGCGAGTGAGGAAATCTTTGCGGAAGGACTGGCGGATGTGGCAGCGGAGGATATTTTTCTGGCCACCAAGGTAACACCCTTCGGCGAGGGCAACAGCGTCCGCAAGCCGGACGTCATATGCGCCGCATTGGAGGCGGGCCTTGCTCGTCTGCGACGGGATTACGTGGATTTGATCCAATTACACGGCTCCTATGTCAGCGAAGAAGCGGCCCTTACCATGCTTAAGAGCGGCGGGATAGTCGATGCCCTGGCCCGTGCCCGTGAGGAAGGTCTGGTGCGCCATATAGGCTTTAGTATCGAGGCCCAGAACGCGGCCCTGGACCGCTTGCTGGAATCCGGGCGTTTTGAGGTGATGCAGGTACAATATAATCTGCTGTTCCAGCACCCCTACGACCCCTCGTTTACTTGCGGCAGCATGTATAAGGCCGAGGAGGCGGGGCTGGGCATCGTGGCGATGCGCACGGCGACGTCGGGCATTTTCCAAAAATGGATTCAACGGGTCAATCCGGAAAATAGTTTCGACTATAATCCGGCCCTGATACAGTTTAGCTTGTCCAATCCCTTGGTGGACACGGCCCTGATTGGCATGAGGGATGCCCGGCAGGTGGAGGAAAATGCCGCCATTTGCGATGATTTGACGGGGCGCGTGGATTTAGCACAGTTGCATAATAGGTTTGTATGAGATAAAATAGCCCGTCACCCCGCAATGTTTTAATGCGGGGCCCCCTGACTCAGGGAATCCCCACACGCAGGGGATTCCGCAGAAAACGCGAAGCGTTTTACAAGCATTGCGGAATGACGATTGAAAGAGGAGGTAAAACATGGAATGGACTGTACTGACACTGGGGCGATTCAGCCGAAACCGTTATTGGGGCGAGGATGAGGGCAAGGCTTATCGTGGCCCGCTGTGCACCTCGACCTTGATACGGGCGCCGGGGGCGAACATTTTGGTGGATCCGGCCCTGCCCCCCGGGGAAATGGAAATAGCCCTGGACGGCGCGACGGGCCTGTCCCCCGCCCAGATTGATCTGGTCTACATCACCCACGCCCACAACGACCACTACTACGGGCTGGAGGTGTTCGGCGATGCCCGCTGGCTCTGCGCCCCGGCCGAGACACAGGCCTGCAAGGGGACCCTGCCGCCGGAAATGGCGGCCAAGCTGGAGGCTGCGGATGAAGAAATCGCCCCCGGCGTCCGGCTGATAGAACTGCCCGGCCATACCCTGGGATTGGCAGGATTGATTTTTGAAAGCCGCGACGGTATCGTCGCCGTGATTGGGGATGCCGCCATGACCCGCGACTTTTTCGAGGACAGGCGCGGCTACTTCAACAGTGTGGACATGGAACTGTCGGCTAAGTCCATTGAAAAAGTGGCAAAGGAAGCCGATTTAATCGTGCCGGGACATGGAAATTATTTTAGGGTTGCAAGAGCATGAAATGCGGAGCAATCCGTGGTATCATTGTACGGTAAAAAGCAAAGCACACACATAAGGAGGAAAAACATGCAATCATTCACCTACTACACACCCACGGAAATCACCTTCGGCAAAGGGGCCGAGGAGCAACTGGCGGCGATGGTTAAAAAACATGGCGGATCCCGCGTCCTGTTCGTATATGGCGGCGGCAGTGTGCAAAAATCCGGCTTGCTGCCCGCCTTGGAGACCCAGTTGGACACGGCGGGCATCCCCCACACGGCCCTCGGTGGCGTCCAGCCCAATCCCCTGCTCTCATTGGCCCGCGAAGGCATCAAACAAGCCATCGAGTTTAAGGCTGACATAATCGTCGGGGTCGGCGGCGGCTCCGCCATCGACACCGCCAAGGCCATCGCCCACGGCGCGGCCAACCCCGAGGCCGACATCTGGCAATTTTGGAAGGCCGAACGGCCGCTGGAAAAGAGTCTGCCCATCGGTGTGGTACTGACCATTTCCGCCGCCGGTTCGGAAACCAGCTCGTCGGCGGTCATCACGAATAAAGAAATAGGTGAAAAGCGCGGCATCAACACCGACCATAACCGCCCCCGCTTCGCCCTGATGAATCCGGAGCTGACCTTCACCTTGCCGATGAAACAAATCGCCTGCGGCATCGTCGACATCATCATGCACACCCTTGACCGCTATTTCACGCCCGTTGATGGCAACGAATTCACCGACGAGGTAGCCGAAGCCCTACTGCGTGTGGTCATCAAAAATGGCCGCAAGGCGATGGCCAATCCGAGCGACTACGACGCCATGAGCGAACTGATGTGGAGCGGCTCCGTTTCCCATAACGGCATGACCGGGCTGGGCCGGCCGATGGAGTTTTCCATCCACCAACTGGGCCACGAGCTGGGCGGGATGTTCGACATCGCCCACGGCGAAAGCCTCTCGGCCGTGTGGGGCTCCTGGGCGCTCTATGTGTACAAAGAAGATGTCGCCCGTTTTGCCCGCTATGCGGAAAAAGTCTGGGATGTGGGCGGCGAAGGCATGGACGCGGAAGCCCGCGCCCTGGCCGGAATAGAGAAGACGGTGGCGTATTTCAAGGAAGTAGCCATGCCGACCTGCTTCTCTGAGGGCGACATCGGCATCCAAAGCGAAGCGGTTTTGGATGAACTGGCCCTGCGCTGCTCCTTCTACGAAAAACGGCTGGTCGGGCAGTTTAAGAAGCTGGACAAGGGGGATTTACGGGAGATATATGCAATGGCGAATCGCTAGGCGCATCCCCTAAAACCTCCACCCGCACCCGCTTTAGCGCCCCTGGGGCCGATTCTAGTGCCGAAGGCACCAGGGGGAAATAGTTATCACTGCAAAGGATGTTACAGTCAGCCTCTATCGCGACCAGGGACAGGACGCTGTCGCAGGTAAGCGTGACCTCGTATGCGCCGTCGGCCAGCGGTATTATCTCTGTTTTCAGTTTTGCATCCGCTGGCTGCCGGTACTCGGAAAAGGGGCAGAGGTAGAGGATGTCCTCGCTGATGACGTCGCCCTGCCCATCATATAATCTCGTGAAAAAGACTTCGCGCGTCCTGTCCTTAACGGTGGCATATCCGTCATGTAGGGTCAGGGCGCGTTTGCGTTCGCCGTCGGCGATGTCCAGCGGACATTCGTGGCGGGCTAGCAGCGTCCCGTCGGCATGCAGATGTAACAGCTCCGCCTTGCCGGTGAAATCGCTACTGCTTTCATTGGATATAACAACATGAATGTCATTCATGTCACGATATATCCCGACAACCAGCGGGGCGTACAGTCTGGCCAGGACATAATAACTCATCAGGGGGATGCCGCCGTAGTCCACACAGCCAAATTGAAAGAGCGGGCCGCCTTTGTTGAAGGACCAATACACGATGCCGTCATTCGAGGGGCTGCGGAGGCGGAAGACACCGAGGGCACTATAGTCGGCGCGGGCCTGTTCAATCTCCAGCGCACACAGATAGTTTCGCAGATTCGAGATGTCGAACCACCAGCTAAAGGGCAGGCGGTTTATCAGCGGGCGCGATGTGAGGGCGGAAAAACGCTCAATCCAACTGGAATCTGTGTAGTCGTCCACATCCAGGCCCATGACCTTTTTTAATGTTTCCGGACGGGAGTAGCTTTCCTGCGTCCAGCAGGTCTCAGTGACGAAGAGGGGGTCTTTCAGGCAATTATAGTAGTTGCCCCAGTTATGGCAATCGCCCGTGACCGGCGACTGGGCGTAGGTCCCTCCGTGGGGGGAATTGCAAATATAGGGGATGTCCGGGCAGAGGCGTTCGGCCAGTTCCGGCAGATGTTCGTGGGGAATACTGCCGCCGTAAAAGTGACCCAGTTCATTTTTCCAGCCCCATTCCTCCCAGCCTTCGAGCAGTTCATTACCGCCGCAGATCAGGGCAAAGCAGGGATGGGGGCGGGTGCGGCGGATGATTTCCTCGGTCTCGGCCAGCACTTCAGCGACGAAGCCCGTGTCATAATCGGGATAGGGGTTACTGTGGAGGAAGCAGTCCTGCCAGACCAGGATGCCCAGGCGGTCACAACTTTCGAAAAACTCTGCCGATTCGGGCATCCCGCCGCCCCAGATGCGGACGAGGTTGGTATGGGCGTTTGTGAACAGGCGAAAAACGCGGTCATAATCGGCGGCACTGCCGTAGACTTTCAGATAGTCCAGGGGGATGAGGTTTTGGCCACGGATGTAAATGCGTTTGCCATTGATCTTAAAATAAAAACTGTGTCGCCCGCCTGGCAGATTTTTTACCACTTCGACAAGGCGCAGGCCGATTTTTTGCCGGATTTCGTCGAGCGGGAAGGCCGCCTGAAAACCTGTCATTGCGGCCCGATCTTCCGCTTCGCGGAAGTAGCCGCAATCCCCTGCGGATGAATCCGTCATTGCGGGCTCCGACCCGCAATCCCCTTCGGAGAAAATCAAGTCATTGTCCGTGCCCTCATATAACCCCACCGTCAGCTCATACAAATACGGCTCGCCATACCCGGCCGGCCACCATAGCCGGGGATTTTTTATTTCCACCGGCAAAATTAGCTTGCCGTCTACTGTCTCACCCGTCGCCTTGGCGACAATGGCTCCGTCCGCGTCGCGGATGTCTGCTGTTACTAATCCGTCGCCCCATTCCGTCTCGACATGGATTTCACCGTGGGCGGCATCCGGCGCCAGCGCCGTGGTACGGAAAAAACAATCAACAATCCGGACACCGGGGTAATTGCGCAGTTCAACCGGGCGGTTTATCCCGATACCCAGCACACCCGTGCCCAGATTCAACAGACTGCTGGCCCCGGCGAAGAAACTGCGCTGGTAGCGGCGGATCAGGGCCTTGCCCAGCGTTCCGGCCACGCCATCGTCGCGTTTGAGCAGACGTTTTGCTTCGTCCACACCCTGCATCATGCGCTCGTGGGCCTTTATGCGGATATAAAGGGTGTTTTCACCCGCACGTAGGCTGACGGGGGGTAGCTCAAACTCATGGGAGCGGTAATTATTCGCCACCTCGCCCAGCAAATATTCATTCAACCAAACTTCGCCATAGGTGTCCACGCCCTGCACCATGAGGACATGGCGGCCTGTTTGTTCGACATCTTGTAGCGTGAAGACGCTGCGATACAGCCAGTCACTGCCCGCCACCCACGCCGCCTTGAAAGCGGCTGCGGTACTGGCATAGGGGTTTTCCAGCTTCCCGGCAGTCATCAAGTCATAATGCACTGCTCCCGGCACCGTGGCGGGGAGCCAATCGAGGCCGTCGGTGTGGAGGACGCCGTCGGCGTCTGTGGGGTATTGGGTGACTTGCCAATGTTTTATTGTCATGTTGTTGCCTCCAAAATCACTGTCACCCCAGAATGTTTTTATGCGGGGCCCCCTGACGAGAGGGTTTGCTACTAATACGTATACATATCTCGTTCATCCAACCGATTCCGCAGTGGCAGACCCGCCCGGTAGCGCTGGATGTTGTCGCAGATGATCTCCACGCAGTTGCCAGGCATATCGGGCATTTCCGGGGTACAATGCGGGGTAATGATCATGTTCGGCAAATCCCATAACGGACTCTGCGCGGACAAGGGCTCTTCGCGGAAGACATCGCTGCCCGCCCCGGCAATCTGCCCATCCTGCAGGGCCCCGTACAGGGCGGCCTCATCGACTACCTGCCCCCTGGCCATGTTGACCAGATAGGCAGTGTTTTTCATTAGTGCAAATGCCCGCCGGTCTATCAGATGATGTGTTTCATCGGACAGGCGTATCGAAAGCACCACAACATCGCTTGCTTTCAGCAGCTCATCCAGGGTGTCGCCCCGGTCGGCGCAGTAGCAGAGATCGACATTTTCCGGCAGGTCGGGAAAATCCCGGCCATAAGCGAGGACACGCATACCGAAGGCCCGGGCCCTGGCCGCCACCTCACGCCCCGTATGCCCCAGCCCGACTATGCCCATCGTCTTTCCGTATAAGCCGTGCCGCTCTTCGTAAATATTTTCCCATGCGTGGTGGCGTTGGTTTTCCTCCAAAGTCCGGGCGTCATATACGAGCGCGAGCAGCAGAAAAAAGACATGCTCCGCCAAAACCGGCCCCGAGCGTCCGGCCCCGCCGGTCAGGATGGTGCCACGGGCGAAAATCTCCGGCCTTGCAGAGGCATTGAGGCCGGCGTGGTTACAATGAATCCATTTAAGGTGTATGCCCTCATTGCGGACGCGCTCACAGGCATCGCCCGCCAAAATGGCGACATCGGCTTCTTTCAATGCCCGCGAGATGGCTGCGCCGTCATCGGCGGCGGCGCGGATGATCTTCGCCGGGGCGAGGGCGGCCGCGATACGCTCCCAATAGGTGCCGCTGTAATCCAGGGTGACAAGGGCGGTGTGGATGGTGTTTTTCATGGCGGGTTTCCTTTTTGTGAACAGAGTTCCTCATTTTGATTGTAAAAATCTTCTAAATCATAGCATAGCGCATACGGGTATACGGTATTGCCTTTATATTCGAGGATAACATATATGCCAAATACATTCAAGAAAAACTGCCCTCGATATCATGCGAAAAGTTGTAAATATACCAAATAGAATATGCAAAAAAATGTAAATAACTCCGAAATAACATGCAAAAAGTTGTAAATACACCAAGAAAAGCTTGTAAATCAAGGAATTATGGATTATTATGTATTTTAGGGTATCTTCAGGATACCATAATCATACCCAGAGGAGGTCTCAACCATGCTGCGCAGAAAAATCATGGGCCGTTTCACCGAATGGAAAAATAACAACGACAAGGTCGCGCTGCTCGTCAAGGGAGCCAGACAAGTCGGCAAGACAACCTCCATACGTGAGTTCGGAAAAGCTCATTACGACAGCTTCGTCGAGGTAAACTTCGAGCGTTCGCCCCTGGCATGCACGGCTTTCGACGGCAACCTGGATGCGCGGACAATCATCCTCAATCTGAGCGCCATGGGTTACGGCCCTTTCCGCGAGGGAAGAACGCTGGTGTTTTTTGATGAAATTCAAAGCTGCCCCAATGCCCGGACGGCGATTAAATTTCTCGTGGAGGATGGGCGCTTCGATTATATTGAATCCGGCTCGTTCCTCGGCATAAACTACAAGGATGTCGCCTCTTATCCTGTGGGTTTCGAGGAGCAACTGTCGATGTTTCCGCTGGATTTCGAGGAATTCTTGTGGGCGCGGGGCATGGCGCAGGACGTGATTGACATGGCGCGGGATGCCTGCCACACACTGCGGCCGTTACCCGATGTTATTCACGGGCAGCTGATGAAGTCGTACCGCGAATATATGATATGCGGAGGGATGCCCGCCGTGGTGAGCGCGTTTCTAAGCGGCGACGATTTTTCCAAAGCATTGCGTGTGCAGAACATCATCCTCAGTAACTACCGCGACGACATCGCCAAGTATGCCGGAAAGGAAAAAAACCGGGCGAAGGCCGTGTTTGACGCCATTCCCGGGCAGCTCGGCAAAAAAAGCAAACGCTTCATTATCGCCGCCCTGGAAAAAGGAGCGGGCAGCCGTCAGTACGAGCAGGCGACAATGTGGTTGTCGGAAGCGGGAATTGCCTACCATTGCTTTAATGTATCGGCGCTCGAGCTGCCGCTGTCGCTGTCGGAAAAGCGCAACTTATATAAATTATACATGCTTGACACGGGTTTGCTTTGCGCCATGACGATGGGCGGGATTCAAAGTGCGATTCTGATGGGCGACATCCGCATAAACGAAGGCGCGGTGGTCGAGAATGTGGTTGCTGCCGAGCTGGCGAAGCGGGGCATCCCCCTGTTTTATTATGATAAAAAGACGCGGATGGAGCTGGATTTCGTGTTTGCGGATAATGGCGGTCTGTCCGTGCTGGAGGTCAAATCCGGCAGTGAGTACCGTCGCCACGCCGCGCTCGACAACGCCCACGCGGACCATCCCGGGCGAATAAGGCGCAGGATCGTGTTATGCCGGGATAATGTCCAGACGGCGGACAATGGAACGGTGTATCTGCCGTTGTATATGGCGATGTTTGTGTCGTGAGCCGCAACAGTCTCCAAGCAGGACAAACGGATAAAATAAAATTTCTATAAAAAATAGACAATAAACCCAAAAACACGTCATTGCGAGGGCGTTTTACAGCCCGAAGCAATCCAGAGCTAGCGATTCGCCTGCTTTTGTTACTGGATTGCTTCGTCGCTTC
>Ga0099364_10004846_pt1 | contig 20251 bp, 17 predicted proteins | sample TergutTh196P3_FD_73070 | JGI IMG/M metagenome (GOLD analysis project Ga0099364, IMG submission 73070) | Microcerotermes parvus P3 segment gut microbial communities from Pointe-Noire, Republic of the Congo - Th196 P3 | ecosystem: Host-associated > Arthropoda: Insects > Digestive system > Gut ... | reverse complement strand
ATACGGCGGGGTGCTTTTCAGCGATGAAAGGCAAATCATGGCCGATAGAGCCGACCGATGTGAATCTCGCTGAATATGGCCGATTGATTCTGCTTGCGCCGATATGGGCGAACAATCCTCCCCCGGCGTTCAACGCCATTCTGGAACAACTGCCGAGCGGAAAAACCGTGGCAGTCAAAATGGTGTCCGCAAGCGGTAAAAGCAAATGCAGGGAGCGGCTTGATGCGGTCATTCAAAGCAGAGGCAGCATTCTGGAGAGTTTTGAGGATATAAAAGCATGATAACGATTGTTCAGGTATGAGGACGCAGCCAATGTATATCATGGTCAACGGCATAGAGTTGTATTACGAAAAAACAGGACAGGGATGCCCCATTATCCTATTGCACGGCAATGGAGAGAGCTATGATATATTTAGTGTTCTGATAAAACAGCTCTGCCCGAACCATGGCTAATAGCGAGGAGTTGTCCTAATGCAATACGAAATAACAAAATCAGATAAATCTGACGCTGCTGAAATTTTGGAGCTCCAACGCATTGCGTATAAGAGCGAAGCGGAAATATACAACGATTATTCTATCCAGCCGCTTACCCAAACTCTTGAACAAGCCACCATAGAATTTGATGGGGCAGTAATTCTCAAAGCTGTTGCTGAAGGAAAAATCATCGGTTCTGTCCGTGCGTATGAAAAGGATAACACCGCATATATCGGTAAACTGATGGTTATGCCCGAATACCAGAATCAAGGATTGGGAAAAAGCCTGCTCAGTTCAATTGAATCTGAATTTCAAGGCAGACGATTTGAGCTTTACACAGGCTTCAAGAGCGAGAAAAACATAGCTGTGTATAAAAAAAGCGGCTACAGAATATTCAAAACTGAGAGGATATCGCCGGATTTGTCTTTTGTTTACATGGAGAAAACAGATTGTATGGAGATTTTCCACATACCTGAGTGAGCATGAGGGGCAGAGAAGGATTAAACTGATCAAGGAGCGGGAAATATGATAAAATCAATAATTGGCATAGCGTTTGATTGTCCAAACGCTAATGACTTAGCGGACTTCTACGTGAATATTTCTGGATGGAAAAAGGAAATTTCGAGCTATGAATGGGCTGGCATTCGTACTCCTGAAGGAATTCTTTTAGTATTTCAAACAGTAGATAACTATGTTTCACCTGTATGGCCGTGGGAAAACAACAAACAACAGCAAATGGCACACATAGATTTCAAAGTTGATAGTTTACCGGAAGCTGAGGACTTGGCCTTGAAATATGGTGCAAAAAAGTCTGAGGTTCAGTATTACGATACCTCTACTGTTATGATTGATCCGGCTGGACATCCGTTTTGCTTATCGACTGTTCAGCAATAAAAAAGCACGAATTACGAGGATTGTATTATGTCTAATGAATGGAACATAGACTTACGCGAATGGAAAATCGAGGACGCCCCAGACTTGGTTGCGGCGATAAACAATAAAAATGTATTGGACAACCTGCGTGACGGCATCCCATACCCTTACACTGAAAAAAACGCGGAGGAATTTATCACTGCGATGCGCAGTGCCGATAAAAACACGCAGTTCGCCTTTGCCATCACCTGTGATGGCAAAGTAATCGGGAGCATCGGTGTATTCCGCAAAGACAATGTTCATAGACAGACCGGAGAGCTTGGCTATTACATCGCCGAGCCTTATTGGGGGAAAGGCATCACGACCGAGGCTGTCCGGCAGATACGGGGTAAGCCTCCTTTTGCGTATAATCAAGCCATCTAATACATCACGACATAAATGTACACTAATTGTTCCTATGTTGCAAAACAATTCGTTCAGCCGGTGGTTAAGAAATCCTCGTATAGACTTCGGGTCAACCTGACCCGGCAGGGCAGAAAATCTTGTTTGATTGTTTTGGAAAGGTATGGTACAGTCTACAAGGGACACTGGTAACAAGCAGTTTTAGGGCGCAAGATGAATCGCGCACTGTGCAACAAGTGAGTAGTGTCGTAGTTAGTTGGGTGTCGGGATTGTCAATAACAAAGTGTTCATGTACAATCACTATAAAGGAGGTACTTGAGTGGACGAGAAAACCGAAAATGCTCTTAATTCTGCACTAGCCTCGGCAAAAATGGAGGGCTTTCAGATAACATCAGCGGTTGAAGCTGACTGCACAAAGATAGTTAGCGGGGAACTCACAATTGCCGACTATATCAAGCGAGTAACTGAAGCTAACGCGCCTGTGAGTGGGTAAATAAATTATGTCATACAGTCTTGATCCGATTGCCGACAACTGTTATCCGGGAACAACGGTGCTTGTAAACAAGCATGACATCCAGGATGAAGCATTGCTGAGCAAGATCGAAGCTACAGTAGTTTCTGCGAAAACGGTACTGTGGGAACAGAATCCTTTGCTGAATACGTTTGACTTTACCCATTATAAAGCGATCCATCGTTTCCTATTTGAAGGCTACGCATGATGGCGCGAGAAAATACTGGAGCGTAATGAAAACGCGTTTGAAGAAAGAAGGGAACGAGTTGACTACAGTTCGGGAAAGAAAGTTGTCACCTCGCTCAATGCAAAGAATCTAAAGGCACTAAAGAGCAAAGATGAAGATGGCGGTGATGAAAAGTGAAAGCCACAATCTACGCCCGGTACAGCGATAGCAGCCAGCGAGACGAATCCATTGAAGGTCAACTCCGCGAGTGCAAATAGTACGCCGAGAAAAACGGTATCACGGTAATAAGCAGTTACATAGACAGAGCTTTGTCAGCCCTATTCACGGGGTGCTTATATTTTGCACACAAATGACAATATCACTTGTAGGGGTGGATTCCATATCCACCTTTATGTATGAACATGAGTTTTACTTATGCGGGCGGATATTGAATCCGCCCCTACGAACGAAGTTTTATTCGAAATTGTAAATTTATCTATACCATCTGAATTATAACACCAGTGGTTTGAACCAGTCAGGACAAGAATTATATCGCAAAGGAAAACAATCAGTAAAAATTGTAAATTGATCAGTTTTTGCTATCGCCCTTGTTTCTAATTATTGACTGATTAGCGTTATTTTCCGATATATTTACAAATGAGGGTATACATAGGGCGCGGGAGGGTACGGCACATGACTATTGGTTTAAAACAGGAAGGTGCTAGACAGGGGGACGTCAAAATGGGGGGTGCTAAGCAGGAGGTTGTCAAACTAGAGAGTGCTACGCAGGAGGGCTTCATACTGAGGGGTGCTAAGCAGGAGGGCGTCAAACTAGAGGGTGCTAAGCAGGAAGACGTCAAACTGGGGAGTGCTAAGCAGGAGGGCGTCAAACTGGAGAGTGCCAAGCAGGAGGGCTTCAGTCGGAAGGGCGTTAGTCAGAAGGACGCTGGACAAAGGGGCGTTAGTCAGAAGGACGCTGGACAAAGGAGCGTTAGTCAGAAGGATGCTGTACAAAAGGGCGCTATGCAATTGGTTTTCGCGTTTGCGGCATTCGCCTTATGTTTTGTGGCTATTCGGGGTATGATTGCGCCGGGGTGGGCGGCAACATATGCGGCGGAGGGCCAGAGCACTGAAAGAGTTAGGGTGGTTATGCTCGGGGAGAATTCCATAAGGCTGGAGTGGCCGGAGCATGAAACCAGCAGTTATGGCTATGTGGTTCAGTATAAGGAAAATGACGGGCCTTTTGAGTCGATTGTTATTTCTTCCAGAAGTACCACCAGCATTGAATTTGACAATCTCAATCGGAACGAGGTTCATGTATATAGGGTAAACCTCCGCTTGAGGAACGGGGACGATTCCCCGTATTACAATGAGGTGGTGTTGAGGCCGGATATTTCATGGGGCTACCCGTACGACCTGACAGTTTCGCAGCGGGTGTCTGACAGGGTTAGGCTATCTTGGCTGTACTTTGGCTCGGGGGGGGCAGAAACCGTCATTGAAAGAAGGATGGAGGGGGAGAGGGACTACCATGTAATCGGCAGTGCGGCTGCCGGGCGCTTGGGATTTGAAGACCCCGACATCGTGATGAACAGGCGGTATACGTACAGAGTGATGGCGCGCTTTTCACATGCTGTGTTTTCCGAATATGTGCAAAGCCAGATACTTTCGTCGGGCGAAGCCCCTGAAATAACCTCAGCATACGCAATATCTCCGTCGTCGGTGTATATTAGCTGGTCGCATGCGCAAAACGCAGATTATTACGTCGTCGAACATAGGAGATGGGGCGACGCTGAGTTCTCCGAAGCGGGCATTGCCGGGCGCAACGACAGGGAATTCGTCGATTCAGAGCTAATGCCCGGCGAGAAGTATACATACAGGGTAAAGGCTGTCCAGAGGAATGGCACAGAGTCGGTTTATTCGGATGTAGTTGAAGTCGCCGCTGTATATGTTGACATGCCGAACTTTATATCAGCTATAGCGGTTGGCAAACATGAGATCAGCCTAAGCTGGTACGACTACGGCGCAAACGAGTCTTCGTACGAGGTTTGGCGGCGCGACCAACAGTACCCGGACTGGAAAGTAATCGCGGTCCTCCCAAGAAATTCTACAAAATTCGCCGACAACAGGGTTGGACCGGACGAAATATACACGTACAAGATTAGGGCAAGGGATGCCGAGGGTGATGCGGGATCCGGGTTTTCGGCGGAAGCTTATGCGGCGACAAGGTTTCTGGAGGCGCCGTATGGGCTGAGCTATGCCAGGGAGAACGGCACCACGATCACACTGACATGGAGGAACGGGGAAACGGACGCAAGCGAGCTTTGGATCGAGCGGAAAAGCGGCGTTACTGGGGCATGGGTTCAAGCCGCCCGTACCGCCGGAACAGCGGTTGAGCGGGCGAACCTTCCGGCAGACAGTGCTTACGTTTGGTATTACAGGGTTGGGGCGTATTCTTCGTCGGACAGGTCTGTGGCGTACAGCGATTACATTCAGATTGGAGACGGCGGTGCATTCATACGGGGTGGATCGTCTTCGTTGGGCGGGGACGGCATGACAGGGAAGAGCGGCATAGCCGCTGGCGGCGCACAACAGGCAACGGATGACGGGGGCAGTGGAATGGAGTCGGACACCATGCTGGAGTTGATAGGTATAGACCCTTTTGCCATAGATACCCTTCACGCGCTCGGGATAATAGAAGCTGACGGAAGCGGAGGCATAGTCGGCGGGGGCCAAGAGATTACGAGGGGGGAGTTCACCGCAATGCTCGTCAGGGCGTTGGATCCGCCCAACGTTACTGCGGCGGGGTCGTTTGACGACGTAAAAGGCGGGCATAAGTACTATAAGGAGATTATGCAGGCGTACAGGATGGGTTTTGCCCGTGCGGCGTCAGGGAACAGCTTTTTCCCCGACAGGCTCATTACTAGGGAGGAAATTGCGCGGTTCGTAGACAGTAGCCTTATGGCTAACGGGACTCCAATGCCCGTGCATGCCGGGTCAGCCCTAGCGGAATTCCCAGACAGGGCCGAGGCTCCGGCAAGGTCCCTTGCACAAATCCAATCCGTGTTCGGCGAGAGGATTATGATTGGGATCGGCATGGGGGGAGGTATAAGAATAATTGGCGCGGATCAAATCTCAACCAGGGAACAAGCCGCGCTGGTCATATACAGGTACATGAGGTGGCTTACGCAACGGTAAGTTGCAACTCTTATGATACCCGAGGGAGAAGATGAACAATCCTGATTTTAACCTCACGGGATTCCGTGAGTTTAAAGACCAACTTGTGCTACAAAGGAACAGATAATACCGCCGGAGGTATCGCGATAACTACGTTTGCCCAAGCGATTTCCCTCATACGCTTGTTCAGTGGTGCATCCTTATATACGCTTGTTAAGTAGTACATCCTTATACTCAACACTATTATCGCTTTTCGTCCATAAAGTCCAAGAACCTGGCCTTTGCTCAGCTTCATCAAGGAACATATTACACACTACACACTACATTACACATATAGCACACTACATTACACACATAGCACACAAAAGCTAAAGAGTAGTTTAAAATATGTCGATACACAATATATTAGGTCGATATACTGATATTGGGTCGATACGCTAATATTAGGTCGATATACTAATATTAGGTCGATATACTGGCATTAGGTCGATATACTGGCATTGGGTCGATATACTGGCATTAGGTCGATATACTGACATTGGGTCGATATACTGGCATTGGGTCGATATACTGGCATTGGGTCGATATACTGGCATTGGGTCGATATACTGGCATTGGGTCGATATACTAACATTTGTTAGGAAGTATATTCAGCTTCTTGTCAAGTTGGTACACCCGAAAAGAAAGGGTACAACATGAAAAAACGCATAAAAGGTTTTGCAAGCATACAAGTCAAAATAATAGCTATTATTGTTTTATCCACGCTGTTCATCATTTTATTCAGTGTTTCCGCTGGCATTTTATATGTGCAAAACAGCATTAAAGTGAGCCAGGAGTCGGATCTGAGTATAGTGGCGCAGACAGCGGATCTATATCTTAGCAGTGAAATTGCCCGCCTAAAAGAGCATGCTACAAATGCGGCGCTCTGGCTGGCCCAGTCGTCTCAGTTGGCTCAGTCAGCCCAGTTGGCTCAGTCGGCTCAGTCCGAAACTATAGATTGGCAAGAAGCCGTGGCGCACTTAAAGGCGGCATATCCTGAATTTATTGGGGTAACAGTTTTTGACGAGAAGGAAGGCAGGCTTTTTGCTGGCGGGGAATTGCCTGCGTCAACAAATATTATAGACAATGAATACGTTAGACAGGCATTTGCCGGAAAAGTCGTCATATCTTCCAGCGTCCCGCTTGATGCCCTCGGCAGCGACGAACACAGCGACGAACACAGCGACGAAAGCGACGGAGGAAATAGCGACGAAAGCAACGAAGAACATAGCGACGAACATACAGTTGCTTTTTACGTGGCGGCGCCATTGCCGGGAATGCCCGGGCAAATACTAACTCTCACGCTCCCGCAGATGTTTATCGCGGACAGGCTTCAAAGCATTGAAGTTTGGGGATCGGGGCATATTTTCGTTGACGACAGGGAAGGAACAATAATCTCCAACAGGCGGGTAGAGTGGATTCTCAATCGGCAAAATTTTATAAAATTGGCCGAAACCGATTCGTCTTATGAGCAAATGGCCAGTGTGCTGAGGCTGGGGGTTGCGGGCGAAACCGGGACCGGATATTTTTCTGTGAATGACGAACCCCGGCTATGCGCATATCGGTCGATAAGCGGGTCGGATGAGGGCTGGTTTTTGGGCGTGATTGCCCCGCTTCAAAGCAGTCCTTTCAAAAAATTGGAAACTGGATTAGTGCTTGTTGGATTGCTTAGCATGTTTCTAGGCATTATTGCGGCGATTATATCATCGAGATTCATAAAAAAACCATTTGACGAAATAGCGGTTCTAAAGGAAAAAGCGGAAGCGGGTTCGAAAACAAAAACCGATTTTTTGGCGAATATCAGCCATGAAATGCGAACCCCCCTCAACGCAGTGCTCGGGTTGTCAGGACTGACCCTTGAAATGGAAGACTTGAAAGAAGATGCAATCGCGAATCTTGAGAAGATATACAGTTCAGGCTCAACCCTGCTCAGCATTGTAAATGACATACTTGACATATCTAAAATAGAGGCAGGGAAGCTGGAACTGATCCTCCATGAATACGATATGCCCAGCCTGATTAACGATGTCATTACCCAAAATGTCCTGCGCATTGGCAGTAAGTTCATTAAATTCACTTTGGATATAACAGAAGATATTCCAGCTTTGCTTTATGGGGACGATTTGAGGATAAAGCAAGTTTTGAGCAATCTATTGTCAAACGCCTTTAAATATACGAAGGAGGGGACAGTTGAACTCGGAATTCGCGCCCAAAAATCGGACTACGATGACACAGTCTGGGTGACGGCTTGGGTCAAGGACACTGGGGCAGGAATACGCGCTGAAGACATAGAAAAACTGTTTTCCGATTATGCGCAGTTGGATACAAAAGCAAACCGGACGATTGAAGGAACCGGGCTCGGCCTGCCCATTACAAAAATGATGATTGAGTTGATGGACGGCGAGATTAACGTAGAAAGCGAATACGGAAAAGGTAGTGTTTTCACTGTTAGCTATAAGCAGAAGTATGTTAACGATAAAACTATTGGAAAAGATGTTGCCAACAATTTAAAGAACTTCAAGCATTCGGACGCTAAACGAAAACAAAGCTTGCGTGTAAAGCGAATTAAAATGCCATATGCAAAGGTACTAATCGTAGACGACAACCTAACCAATTTGGACGTCGCGAAAGGATTAATGAAACCATATGGAATGGAAATCGACTGTGTGTCCAGCGGCCCGGATGCAATCGCCGCCTTCCGCGACGGGGAAACAGAATACAGAGCTATTTTCATGGATCATATGATGCCCGGGATGGATGGACTAGAAGCGACGCGGCGTATAAGGGAAATAGAAATAGAATTGGACAGCGCGAAGAAAATACCAATAATTGCGCTCACAGCCAACGCAATAACAGGCAATGCGGAGAAGTTTTTAAACAACGGGTTTAACGATTTCCTATCAAAGCCAATAGATCTTCCACGTCTTGATGAGGCGTTGCGGCACTGGGTGCGCGATACGGATAAAGAAAAGGAATTGTTGGATGAAGGTGGGGCTCTGGAAAATGATCCGGAAGCCGATGAACAGCTGACTGGCGCTAATAGCATCAATGGCACTAATAGCACTAATGGCACTAATGGCACTAATAGCACTAATAGCACTAATGGCACTAATGGCATTACTAACATAACTGATATTACTGGCATTACTATAACTGGAATGGATATTCAAAAAGGGGTTGAACGTTTTAGCGGCGATACGGATGCATATTTGAATGTTCTGCGCTCTTATAGGGTCAACACCATTCCAATACTTGAGCGCGTTAAGAAGGTAAATAAAGCTAATTTGGCGGATTACGTCATTGACGTCCATGGAATAAAGGGTTCAAGCCGGGGGATTTTCGCGAATGCTGTTGGGGATTTGGCAGAAAAACTGGAAGAAGCGGCTAGATCCGGCGACATTGATTTCGTAAACGCAAACAATGCGCATTTGCTCAAAACATTAGAAAAGCTTATATTGGATATTGAAGACATGCTGTCCTCAATTGATGCGAAAAATCAGAAGGAAAAAAAGGAAGGGCTTGACCGAGAAGTGTTGCTAAAGCTTGCGTCCTTCTGTGAGGATTACAATATTGACGGTATAAACGAGATGACAAGGGAGTTGGACAAATATAATTACAATAGCGATGATGACTTTTTAACATGGCTCAAAGACAGCGTCCTTGAAGGGAATTTTGATGAAATAGCGGAGAGGCTTTCAAAAATGACCGAACAGGAGGGTGCGTAGCTATGGAGGGCGTACGAAAAAAAATAATTCTGGTAGACGATATAAAATCGAACCTAGATCAGGGAAGGCTGATACTTGACCCATTTTATCAGGTATACCCTGCAACATCTGCCGAAGCCCTGTTTAGATATTTAATAAAATTCATCCCCGACCTGATCCTCTTAGATATTGAAATGCCGGAAATGAACGGTTATGAAGCTCTTAAAATGCTCAAAGCGGACGAATGCTACATTGATATTCCGGTAATATTTCTCACGGCAAAAAATGACGAAGGAAGCGAACGTGAAGGGTTCGATCTCGGTGCGGCGGATTACTTGACAAAGCCCCTATCGGCGCCATTATTGCTTAAGCGCATTGAAAACCAGTTGGTAATTAGCGAGCAAAAGAATCAATTGAAAATCGCGTTGAAAAATGCCGAACAGGCAAACAGTGCAAAAAGCAGTTTTTTGGCGAACATGAGCCACGAAATGCGCACGCCCCTTAACGCCGTTATTGGATTGACCGGATTGAGCCTGGAAAATGAAGGGCTGGATGAGGAAACGCGTTCGAATATTGAAAAGATATATAACGCAGGCACGACTCTACTCAACATCGTCAACGATATTTTGGATATTTCCAAAATCGAAGCAGGGGAATATGAACTTGTCGAAACTGAATATGACGTGCCAAGCCTAATCAATGACACAGTCACACAAAATATTATGCGCATCGGCGAAAAACCGATCAAATTAAAACTAAATATATGCGAGGAACTATTCTCGCGCCTCTACGGGGATGAGTTGCGGTTGAAGCAAATCATTAGCAATTTGCTATCTAATGCCATAAAGTATACGCAAGAAGGAACAGTAGAGCTGAGCCTACGCTGTGACAGGGAAGGCGGTAGCGATACACGCAATGACAGGGAAGGCGGTAGCGATACACGCAGTGACAGTGCGGGCAGTAGCGATACACACAATGACAGGGAAGGTGGTAGCGGTACACGCAGTGACAGTGCGGGCAGTAGTGATACACGCAATGACGGGGAAGGCGGCAGCGATACAGCCTGGCTTACAATTCAGGTGAGGGACACCGGAAAGGGCATCCGTGCCAAAGACATTGAAAGACTGTTTTCGAGCTATGCACAGGTTGATGCGAAAGCCAATCGAAATATCGAAGGGATTGGGCTTGGGCTTTCCATCACAAAAAGGCTAGCCGAAATGATGCAAGGCACGATTTCTGTGGATAGCGAGTATGGGAAGGGCAGTACATTTACCGTAAAAGTGGCGCAAAAATTTGTCAGCGACGTCAGGATAGGGCCGATGATATTGGAAAACCTAAAAAATTTCCGCTACTCCGACGAAAAGCGAGATCGGAGAACGCAATTCAAGCGCATAAAAATGCCTTATGCGCGGGTTCTAGTCGTAGATGACAATGTGACAAATCTAGCCGTCGCCAAAGGCTTAATGAAGCCTTACGGGATGCAAGTAGACTGTGTAACCAGCGGACAGGAAGCCATTGCCATTATGATTTCGGAAACATATCGCGGCGAGAAAGTGAAATACAACGCGATTTTTATGGATCATATGATGCCCGAAATGGACGGGGTAGAGGCAACTAAGCGCATACGGGAAATTGGTTCGGATTACTCAAAAAATATACCGATTATCGCCCTTACCGCCAACGCGCTTGTTGGTAACGAAGAAATGTTTATAAGTAAAGGCTTCCAGGCGTTTTTGCCCAAACCTGTGGATATCGCGAGAATGGATTTGGTCCTCAGGCAATGGGTAAGGGATAAGTCACAGGAAGAAAAATGCGATGCTGATTCGGCTGGCGAAGTAGCGGATAAATGTGGCGAAGTGGCGGATACATGCGGTGAAGCTACGGGTATTCGCGGCGAGGTAGCGGAAACATCCAGCAATATGGCTGAAACATCCGGAAATACGGCGGAAACATCCGGAAATACGGCGAAAGCATATGGCGATAAAGTGCTAACATCCGGCGATATGCATATGGCAACCGAGGAGCTGTCTGTGATACCCGGCTTGGATTTTCACAAAGGATTGCGCATGTACGGCAATGACATGGACATTTACCTGCCTATCTTGCGGGCTTATGCCCAAAACATGCCGGAACTTATTGAAAAACTTAGGAATGTCACAAAGGAAAGCCTACCCAAATACGCCATTGAAGTCCATGGCCTCAAAGGCGCCAGCGCGGGCATTGGCGCAGAAGATATAAGCGTCCGGGGCACGGACTTGGAAATGAAATCCAAAGCCGGTGATTTTCAAGGGGTATTGGACTTAAACCGAGCATTTTTATACGACGTGGAGATTTTGGTTGAGAGCCTTGATAAATGGTTGGCGCAACAGGATACCAAATCAAAAAAATCGATTTCGGATGCGCCCAATCCCTCTGTTTTCTGAAAACTGCGCCAATGTTTTAAGCTTCGAAAAACAATTAGTCACTATTCAAATACCCCCTCTTCGTCATTGCGAGGAGCGTAGCGACGAAGCAATCTAGTCTGTGAAATCTCTGTTTTGCTGTGTTTTCCCGTTAATTCGGTGCCTGGATTGCTTCGCTTTGCTCGCAATGACGAGGGGTATTTGAATTGTCACAGCAATTGATTACACAAACTGCTACAACTCGTTACATTTTCTCGCAGAGAAGAAAAGTATAGTATATAATTGATCCTGTGCGATTAATCCCGTGTGATTAATATTGCGTGGTTATCCTGTGTGATTAATTTTGTGTGATGATCCTGTGTAATTATCCTATGTGATTAATCCTGTGTGATTAATCCTGTGGCATTATTGATGGTGGTGCTATTATTGGTGGCGGTGCTTCAAATCATGATTTATGTTGCTATATGTGACGACGATAAGAATATTTGTGATCAAGTCAAGAATGCGTTGTCGGAATACGCTAACAATAGCCTTTTAAAAATGAGCCTAAATGTATTTAACTCGGGGGCGGATTTGGTTAAATGCCTGACCAGTGGAAATTCCTTTGACTTAATATATCTTGATATAAAGATGAGTACGGTTAATGGCATTGAAGTTAGTCGGCAAATTAGAACGGGGTTGAATGATCATAGAACAGATATTGTATATATTTCTGGTTCTGACGGGTATGACAGGCAACTGTTCGATTTTCAGCCGTTGCTATTTATTGCAAAGCCGATAAAAGAAACTGAACTAATAAAAGCCCTGCTCCTTTCTCTGGAATGTTCAAAAAAGCCGAGCGAGGTTTTTCAGTATAAGAAAGGGCATGATTGTCATAAAGTGAGCGTTGCAGACATAATATACTTTGAAAGCCTTGCCAGGGAGATAAGGATCGTGACCGTGAAAAGCGAGGACTTTTTCTATGACAAATTAGAAAATGTAAAATCAAGAGTGTCTCAGTTTGGCTTTTTACATATTCATCGTTCATACCTTGTGAATTATAACCATGCTACTATCTTAAAATGGGACTGCTTTGTGATGTCCAATGGGGCAATTATTCCGATAAGCAGGGCAAAAAGAAAAGAGCTTAGAGAATTGCAGGTGTTTGAAGATTAAAGACCTTTGTTTTGGAGCGTACATGGCGTTAGACAGTTATACATTGAGAATTGCAGGTTGCAGGTGTTTGAAGACTAGCGGATTTGGGGGCGTACATGGCGTTAGACAGCTATACATTGGCGTATATAATTGGAAATTTGCTTTCGTGCTACATGCTATACAAGTATGTGACTATTTTTTTTAGTGAGTGTGTCGTTACTGCGGTAATTGAGCGTATGTGCTATATGGGGTATTTTTTTGCCATTACACTAGTATATTTAAGTATAAAAATCCCTCTTGTATTGTTATTTGCAAATCTCGTATTAGTTTTTTTATTGACTTTTTTATACAAAGGAAGCATAAAAAAATCTATTTTCGCAACTGTTATAATATGTCTTTCTTTGCTCTGCCTTGAAACAATAATTGTGTTCTTAACAAGCCTAATAAGCATAAACATAATGTTGCGCTATGAATATAGTTCAATTTTTGGTTTGATTACCGCTAGGTTATTATCCTTTGTTTTCATTTTTACGTTGCGCGGATTTAAGAATGCAAAATCGGAATTCTATATGAGGTTCCAATACTGGCTGAGCCTTATTGCAGTTCCAATTTTTACGATTTCTATATTGCTGACAGTATATAGAGTCAATGACGTGCCGGATGTATTGATCGTAGTTAGCACAATATGTGCTTTTGGTATAAACATATTAACCTTTTATCTTTATGAACACATAACAAGCATGATAAGCAGGCATTATGAAAACAAGATAACAAAAGCCCAGGAAAGGTATTATGAGAATCAATTCCTCATTATGAAGTGTGCATTGGAGAGCTATAGAATTATACGCCATGATTTAAAAAACAAATTATCGCCGTTATATATGTTAGCTTGCAACGGCGATACAAAGGCTCTAATGTCAAACATATCCGAACTGACGGAAATATGCACAAAAGGCCCGGATTTTGCGGCATCCGGCAATGTAGCCATTGACAGTATCGTTAACTTTAAGCTTTTGGAGAGTGCAGATATAAAATCCAACGTTAACATAAACGTCCCTGTCAATTTGCCTGTGTCAACATTTGACATGGCAACAGTTCTTGGAAACATATTGGACAACGCTATTGAAGCGGTCGCTTTAGTTGATGACAAGTGGCTGAATGTCGATATAAAATTCTCGAAAGGGCGATTGATAATTGCTGTTGAAAACTCATACGATGGACATTTGAACGTAACGCCAGACGGTTTAGGCACTCGAAAGCAAGACAAGGAAAGCCATGGCCTTGGGCTAAAAAGCATCGAATCGACAATAAAGAAATACAACGGCGTAATGAAAATTATGCCCAGTGGTAACCAGTTCAAAACAAAAGTATTAATGTATATGTAACCGGGGGGACGTCATGAATACCATTGCTTGTAAGCTCACAGGCAAGCTTGTGCAAATGCGAATAATTAAGGAAGAAGACTGGGATATATACTTATACGGTATTCGACAGGGAATCGTTCTATTGTACAACACTGTAGTTGTTTTAGCTGTTAGCCTTCTGTTCCAAATGGTTTTACAAAGCCTAGTATTTACAGTGGCATATGGTTTATTGCGGACAACAGCCGGAGGGTACCACGCCCGAACACAGCGCAATTGTAATATTCTTTCTGTCATCCTTATCATAACAGTTCTATCTATACTCAAGTGGGTTCCATGGAGTACGTCTGCTTGTATAGCTTTATCAGTTTTGTCAGGCATCATAGTCTTTTGCCTAGCCCCTGTGGAAGATGAAAACAAACCTTTGGATGCAAAGGAAAAAACAGTGTACAAAAAACGTGTGCGAGTTGTTTTGTGTGCGATAATGGCAGTGTTTGTTGCATTTCTGATTATTGGGAGCATCACAATAACAAGCTGCATTGCATTATCAGTTTTCTTTGCCGCTTTTATGCTTGTTATGGGTAGTATAAAAAATAAGCTGCGTGAAAGCTAACTTTAGTATTTTTCTGATAAATCATGTTTTTAGCAAAGCAACAGAATCCACAAATCAGATCGCGGGGAAAAACTTTTACAATTTCGGGGAATTTACTCTTGCAATATACAACTAACTGACTCAAGTGAGTATATAACAAAAAAGTCATCTGGCATAATCTGTATTATTTCAACAAGTTGATTGGCTTCGTCAATCCAAAATTCTGCTGTTGCAACGTTTGTAGACTGCACTATTTTGTAGCAATTTACATTTCTAGTTTGAGAAATGCTTTTATTTTCTATTGCTTCACATGTATATTTTTCGATGAACCCATATGGTGTAATCGAAAACCAATATAAACCCACGCTTAAGTTGATTGGTTCTCTATATATTATCATTGCATTTATATTATTTAAAGATATTTTAAAGTGACTTGGTAATATTCTATCCCAATTATCGTTAGTTGAACTAGTCGGCGTTTCAGTATCAATACGTACTTCAGACATATAAACACCTACTACATCGTCTACGTATTCAAACAAGCAATTCCTATTGTATAACACTTTACCATTATTTTCCTCAGTTTCATGATAGCTTAGTAACTGATTAGAACTGCTAATATTGTACATTTTATCATTTTTAACGTGCATTGCCTCACCCATTGTACTAATTATGTAGTTGCTTTGCTCACTTATGCTATAAAAATTGTCATTGTCAAAACTATAAGTGATTGAATATTCTCCAATGTTGTTTTCGATGTCATTATGTTTGTATTTAACACTATAGGTTAAGTGTACAGAAGAGTATTCTTCAACAGAATTATCCGATAAATCTGTGCATCCTGTTAAAAGTATGACTAGTGAGGTTAGCAGTATAAGAAATTGAGAACGGAGGATACTTTTCATTAAACGTATTATCATTGGAAACCTCTACTTATTTTTCTAATTGTCTAATAATGTAAACATACACTAAAAATTGATAAGCGTATTCCCACACTATACTAATTACGCACATAAACGATAGCAAAAAAAATATAAAGTCTTTGCCAGATAGTAGATATAAATTGTTTATATAGATTTTGAGGTTGTGCATAAATGAGCGGCTCCACAGCACAGCGCACGGGCGCACAATTAACTATAGGATTATTATAGAAAATATCCCCAACTCCAATACCAAGACCATGTTGTATAACAGTTTATCAAATATGATGTCAGTGCATTGAGGTTTTGCAGATGTAATTGCTTATCATATGCCTTATAAGATGTAGAATAAGAATATGACCCTCCAGAAGCCGATAAAGATGATCTTGCAGTTCCTATATTATAAGATGCATTTATTCCGGATAGTGATACGGGAATACTGACATTACTACCACTTGGATTATTATAATAGCCACTTGGTGACCAACTAGTCAGGCTACCATTTGAATATGAAATTCGCCAATCAATAGCATCTAAGCCCCAATATGCTAATATGTTACTCCTCATTTCAAATAAAAATTGATGCGCATTGGATGTTGATACGTATGTATTAAGAACGCCATAACCCATGGTACCAACAGTGGTGAAGTCAGTTTGCTGTGATGAATTTAATACATATCCCGAAGGTGCTCTTAATACAATATCTAAATTGTTAGCTATTGGAAAGTATTCTCCAATTATGCCTTTTTGCATGCTATTCCCTTGAAAGGTTTTTGTTCTTACGGCCCTAAGTATTGGCTCGTTTAGTGGTTTATCGACATTGTTCGAAATAAGAGGAGCATCATACAAAATGTCATCATTACACAATGCCACAACAAAAGATGACATACATATAGATATCACAATGAATACCATTATTATTATTTTTATTTTTCTCATACTTTACCTCCGTCATTTATATAGCACTATAGATACACAATACCTATGTATGACTATACCAGATACAAAACAACATCATTAGTCAAGATTAGTGTTAGTTTTTGATGTACAATTTCAGACTTTAAATTTTCATTTGTAGATCATAAAACTTGATTTTTATTTAGTGGTAGTACCCACCTCCATTTAATTTGAAGATTTACTAGATACTCAACAACTTATTAATACTGCTGCAGTCAAGATTTAACTAAATGCTAAGTAAAAGTCTCATTTTGGGTGTTGGTTTTGTTGTGCTTAAATTCCGTTACTTCTTCTGTCCGATTCTTTTTGACGCCTTCTCATCCTAGATATTTTCTTTTTTGTCTATTTTGACGATTATATATCGTCAATTTCGTCACGGGCTACCATATTATGGAGTCTCTTCTTTTTTTGTTTCCGAATACCCTCTTTTTAATCTCATACAGAATTATTCTTGAAATACAAATAATACTCACAATCATGAGGTGAAACGAAGTCAAGTTCAAATTCACCTTATGCTATCGTTCTCAAGAATAACTCCATTTCACGCTCGGTTCTCAAAACCGTCACCTCCTCAAAAAATTTGTAATCATTTGAAAACTCATGAGATTAAAACGACACCGACTTGAAGGATAGTTCAACAATCGTTAACCCAAAAGCTTTAAATATCCATACTCCAAAGGCTGGCTGGCAACAATAAATCATCTCATCGCGGTATATAAAATGATTTTTTTAAATTTCCCTGACCTCTTTAGTATAGAGCTAAGTACTTAATAGTACTTTTCAATCCAACCGCTCCCTGTTTCTGTTGTTCCGTTACATGTAACATTCGCAGTAAACGTAAAGCGGTAGGTGTATCCACTGCTTACGGGCGAATAAGAATCGCTCCATCTTAGCACATCGCCAGACTCACCTATTCCTGTCCATGTCTTAACCAATTGATAAGAGCCGTTTACAAAGCGTTCTAACTTCGCGGTTCCAGTAATTCTGGTTGTCCCAGACTTACCAAGAACCTTCGCCGAACAATTAGCCTTGGTTCCGGAGAAAGATAGCGTTGTTGTGATGGAATCTATGTTTGTCCACCTATATACAGTGGAATCATCGATTCTATTATTTGTTGATGAACTTACCGCAGGGCAAACTGACAAAACTAACAACACAGCTAATAATATTGGAAATATTTTTTTCATGCAAATCACCTCCTCTCGTTTTTTGGCATTTTAAATGCCTATATAAATAAGACGTTTGAGAGGATCCATTTTCCACAAGAAATAACATAATTTTTAAATTAATTTTTTAATTTTTTACAATAACAACAGATGTCGCTATTTTCATAAGTTCATCAGTTGCTAATGAAGATTCGATGCTAAAGCTATATCCTTCTTTTTGCCATAAAACTTTAGCTCTCTCTGCGTTTGATGGCGTCTCAAAAATATGATATTCAATTCCACTCACAAAGAGAACACTATAGTCAGAATGCTCATTGTCAACAGAGAATGTAATTTCGTCAGAAAAATAATAATCCATAAAGATTCGCTCGTTTTCTTGATTTGTTATCTCAATACTACAAAAATCAACAGTCATAAACTTATCTGTTTCTAAAAACCCTTCTGGCAGATATGTAGGGAACCAGTCAACAAGGACTTCATCATTTCCTTCTTCGTTGTAAAAACTAATATGTGTAAAAATATCAAACCACTCAATTACAGCATTACTGACGGATGCCCGTACTTGTCTGTTTGTTAGCAATGTACCAAATACAATTGAAGTAATAACCGCAATAATTACTGCGATTCGTTTAGAGGAGTTGAATACTCGTCTGCAAGCCATTCTGAAATTCTCTTTGGCAAACAACGCTTCCATTCTCGCGTTATGCCTATTAGAAAAACTATACAGCTTAGATAGTTCTTCGTCAGACGGAATTGCTTTCAATTCGCTTTGATTATTTAAAATTACTGCTTGTCGTAGAATAGTTTCAGAAAGTTCATTCTTTAAAATCTTTTCCACACGATCAACCTTCTTTTCCAATAATATCACGAAGCATTGCTTTTGCTCTATTTATGCGCATAGATACGTTTTTTGGTGTGATATACAAAAGTTCGGCAATTTCAGTATTGTTTTTGTCATGCACATATTTTAACTCAAACACTGTTTTGTATTTTTCTGGTAGAGAGGAAATACAGCTCAGTAAATGCTCAAACGCCTCTTTATTTTCAACGCTTTCAGTCAAATCTAAATCAACAGAAGTCGTATCCCCTATTTCGTCAAAAGGCATACTAGAGCGTTTGTTTTCTGCCCGCAATATGTCAATTGCTTTATTCTTAGTAATTGTAACTATAAACGCTTTTCTCCTTTCAGGAGGTAAAGAGAAGACATCATCTTTATGTTTGATAATGGCCAGGAAAGCATCATGTACTGCATCTTCAGCAAGAGCCTGATCGTTTGTTATTCTTCTGGCAACATGAAGACATAGTAATTTTAGTTCCTCGTATATCTCAGTAAAAGTTATTTTATCTTCTGCAGTATCGAATAATAAAACATAAAACTCCAACACTAGTTTGTTCCCTTCGTGCCGTATTGTCTCGTTTTGATCCATCCTGTTTTCAATTATCTAACTCTATGCACGCCTAAAAACACCTGATACTCATTGTTTGCACCAATGGCGGATAGCTTTATTGTGGTTCCACTGCGGCTATATAGCTTGCCGTCTGGTATACACGTCATATACACCGCGTCAACTATATAATGACCAAGTCATCCAAGGAAACCGCTCCTGTTGACAAAAGAATTACTCCCGACGGCTCATCCGTACATAGGAAATTTTTTGAAAACCCGTAGCCTACCCAAGTGTGCATGATGATATTCTGTGGCGTTGTCTGATATAGCTCGGCGATTAACGCCTACGAAAGCCAGACGGTTCCGTTCTCAAGATAAACATCGATTTTCGTATCACCGCCCTCAGATTGATAGATAAGAATTTCGCCTCTTTGCAAGTCGTCCATTTATCTATCCTCCTTCGATTCTTTGTTTATCTGAATATCTACAGCATTGCTTTCGCTCCTTACCTCATATCTGCGTTCAGGCTCACCATATGCCACTGTTATGCATAGTATAATTATTTGGAAAACCGTCATAAACACTAAACGAATCTACACACAATTCACTGCCCGACAGGATAAGGGTGGCACTTTTTTGTTGGGCTGTTTGTTATGTTTAACCATCGGGCGTAAGTTGACCCGGTGTGAGTATACCATAACAAACAGCATTTCAAAAGGGGAATATTCGTTTTTTACTACCCTTTTCCCTTTCCCCTTTTCTTAAGACTTTTCTTAAGACCTATCATACACGGAATTCTTTGCTTGTGTGGGTTTGTGTAACTAAATGTATTTGTTAATGTAATGAATAGCATTTATGAACAACCGAAGCCAATTCATATTCTTTTCGCTCTCGGGTATAATCATATTTCCCACTCTCAATGTGTTACCTTGAGATTCGTGCCATGTTGGTATCGGCACCCCGTTGTGAACACTGTTCACGCCCTGCTT
>Ga0099364_10004845_pt1 | contig 20252 bp, 20 predicted proteins | sample TergutTh196P3_FD_73070 | JGI IMG/M metagenome (GOLD analysis project Ga0099364, IMG submission 73070) | Microcerotermes parvus P3 segment gut microbial communities from Pointe-Noire, Republic of the Congo - Th196 P3 | ecosystem: Host-associated > Arthropoda: Insects > Digestive system > Gut ... | reverse complement strand
ATAAGAAATACCGCCTGGAAACTGTCCCACTCCAATAAATCTATGCTCCGGCGACAATATATATCTTCTGTGTCCATCAGAATTCATCCAGCCATTTACAAGAGCCTCGGCAGACATGCTCCCGCCGCTAAACCAATTACCGCCGTTCCATCTTAAGCGTGCGCCAAAAGCCGCAGCTACATTGGCAGATGCGCCATGTTGTGCGGTTCGGTTAGTGGCATAGGGTCCAAAATTATGTGACCCTGTATACAGCCCCCGTAAGTCATTGGCTTGTTGTGCAAAAAACCGGGCAGCCATCATTAAGGTATCGTCAATTGCAACTTGACTAAGGTTATGATCTGCCCTAACGATGTTTATTAATCTTACCACTTCCAATTCCACTGTTGTGGGCCCGCCAAATGCCCGATAATCGGCAATCCATGTATTTCTTTCTATATCTGTAAGGCGTCTATTTGGCAGTGTAATGGAAGATTGGGCAGTTTGCCTGCGTATCTGTTGCTGGTGTAGCTGTGGTTGCTGCTGCTGTGGTTGTTGCTGTTGTGGCTGAGGCTGTTGCTGCTGTGCTGCTTGTGTTGTTGTTCTTGGCGGCCGCGGCGCAGTTGATCTTCCGGAAACCCCGGGCCGCCAGCCAACTCCTAATTTTATGGTATAGCCTGTTGCATTATTCAGACTGATTGTATCATTTTCAAAAAACGGGGATGAAAACAGATCAGGGGTATACATCCCCTGAGCACGCAGATAAAAAGGAGTCCCAATGGGAAAATCCAGACCTGCGCCAAATTTAAGCCAAGCCAAATTTCTTATATCCGGGGTCTCGCTTAAATAGCGTTGATATTCTATATTGGCTAAAGGAAAAACCACTATTTTCCCCAATGAAACAGGAATCTTTATTGAAACTCCGGCACCAAGCAATTGTGTATCGTGGTCAGATAGATTAACCGTATAGCTTATGGATGTTTCAGCATATTTTGAATCCCCATATAAATATACGCCAGATTCAGTTATCGCATTTGAAGTATATACCCCTCCCGCACCATAGCTGGTACAAGCGCTTACTATCAATATCACAAAAATTAAACCTGGTATCAAAAAGCGGGGTTTAAATAGTGTCTTCATAAGTAATATTCCTTTATATAGTATAGTGATTCTTTATGCAAGAGAGAAACCATACCCATAATATCAATTTAAAATGACATTTTTTCGATTTTTGCAACTTTGCGCATTTATTGTGGTCTAAAGTCAAGGAGGAATAGTATGCAAACAGTTGGAAGCAACGGACGCAAACCTTGGGCGTTCCTGGATGAGTACCGGGGGAAGTTTTTTCAGGGCCAATGGCCCACTTTACCGGAAATGTTTACCATAACATGCCATCGTTATGGGGAAAGGGCCTGTTTTACCATTTATGAGCCCGATCGGATCAGCCTAAACTATAATGAGGCGCTGGTCAAAATAAAGGCCGTAGCCCGCTGGCTTCACAATAAGGGCATTAAAAAGGGCGATAAAGTTGCCGTAACAGGAAAAAACTCTCCGGAATGGGCAGTAGCCTATATGGGCGTCCTGTTTTCGGGGGCTACAGTATCTCCGCTGGATTACCAGCTTAAAGACGAAGATACGGATTTGCTGCTTAAAACAGCAAAGGCCAAAATCCTTTTTGTAGACGAAGAAAAACATGACCGCTATGTAAAGGGCGGATCTGTCAAGCTTGATTCAGTTATTTCACTAAAAAAAGGTGTTGGAACCTATATTTATGACCTTGATGGGCCGGAAGTGCAAATTGAGGCGGCAACAAGCGAAGATTTGGCGGCTATCCTATTTACCAGCGGAACAACGGGAAAACCCAAAGGGGCTATGATAACTCACGAAAACTTTGTATCGGATTGTTATCTGGCACAGGGTCATCTGGATGTTCTTCATACAGACGTATTTTATGCCTTACTGCCCATTCATCATGTGTATACCATGCTGGCAGTACTCATCGAAGCCATGTCCACAGGGGCCGAAACGGTGTTTGGCAAACGTATGGTTACAAAAGCCATACTGCACGACTTAAAAGAAGCAAAAATTACCATGCTGCTTGGCGTGCCCATGCTCTTTAACAAATTGCTTGCCGGTATTACCCGGGGCTTAAAAGAAAAAGGACCTGTTGTATACGGAGCAATTAACGGTCTTATGAGTGTATCGGGAGCTATTAAAAAAACCTTCAAGATAAATCCCGGTAAAAAGATGTTTGGCTTTGTCCTAAGAAAAGCCAGTTTAAGTACACTGCGTATATGTATTTGCGGCGGCGGCCCCCTTGCTCCCAGTGTTTTTAGAAAGTATAACCAACTGGGTTTGGACTTTATTCAGGGTTATGGACTTACAGAAACAAGCCCCATTATCAACCTGAATCCAAAAGAACACTATAAGGAAACCAGCGTTGGCCAGGTACTCCCATATACGGACATGAAAATCCTTGACCCCGATGAACGGGGAGTAGGAGAAGTAATCGTTAAGGGTCCCATGGTAATGAAAGGTTACTTTGAAATGCCCGAAGAAACTGCCGAATCCTTTACACCGGACGGCTATTTTAAAACAGGCGATTTGGGATATCTGGACAGCGAAAACTACCTGTATCTGACAGGCCGGGCAAAAAACACCATCGTAACCGAAGGCGGAAAAAATGTGTATCCGGAGGAAATCGAGAACGAATTCCAGCTCTTTGAGGAGATCGATCAAATTCTTATCCGTGGTTATACTGCCGGAGGAAAGGAAGATATGAGCGAGCGCATTGAAGCGTTGATCTATCCCAATCAGGACTTTAAGTGGTCAGATGAAGATGCAGCTCCGAATGAAAAAGTTGTTAAAGAACGCTTTGATGAAATTATTCGGGAAGTAAACCAGCGGCTCCTGCCGTATCAGCGTATAGAAAGAATTACCATTCTGCCTCAGCCCATGGAAATGACAACAACCAAGAAGATTAAGCGGGGTGCTTTATAAAAACAGGCAGCAGGGGCTCAGCCTCTGCTGCTTAAAATAATTAGAAGGTTAACCTAAATCCAAGACCCAAACGGAAGCTGTCTATGAATGGCAGGTTTTGGCCTGTCCATGCCCTCCAGACCGGAAACCAAAGCCTAAGGTCAAAGCCAATTTGCATAGTATCAAACAGGGGAAAGTCCATGCCGCCTCCGATAAAAGGGTAGATAAAGCGGCCGCTTCCCCAAAAGTACGATGTTATTTCTTTTCGGGCTTCTCCCACGGTAAGTCCGGTATTGGGATTGTTATTGTTGGAATGCTGCTCATTGTCATTGATGCCATAGGCGCGAAAAATAATGCGTAAATCAAAGCCAAGGCCGCCGTATGCCCGTATGGTAAATGCTTCCCCCCTGGGGTAAAAGCGGAATACCGGCTGCAAACCCAAAATGGATCCCACAACAAAAGCGCTGCGAAATTCATCGTTGGCTGCAACTACCCTCTGCAGGTTTACATCATAATCGAAGGTTGTACCGTATATATCCAGGGTAAGTTCAAAAGCTAAAAGCTCGTCAAAGGAATAAGAAGCCCCAACCCCGGGCGAAGGCAGTATGTGCATGGGTGCCGCTGCATTGCCGTTATCTTCAAAAAGGAAAAGCAAAGTTCCCCGGACAGACCATTCCAGATCCCGAAAAATCTCTCCCACACTCTGGGCTTTTAGGGGTAATATGGTAATTAACAAACCCAGGAGTAATATAATAGAGCGCTTGTTTAGCCCTCTATAAATCAAATAAAGGAAAAACTTCAAACCGGTATTTCTCCGGCCGGCATATTTTCGACCAATACTTCTATCTTGTCTACAATATCTGCCACATAACTAAAAATGTCTGTTACTTCGGCTTTTTTAACCCTAAATCCTATAGCTCCCGGATGACCGCCGCCGATTTCAATTTCCAAACCTGTCAATACTATCCTTAGATCAATATGAAGGTATTTGGCGCTGCGGCGCAGGCGGAATTGAATAAAGTCGGAAAGAGCAGGATCATCATAATATACTACCAGACCCAGTTTGTTGCATTCTTCGGCCAAAGTATCGGCAATCGCTTTTGATACATTAACAATTAATTCTGTACCAAAGGTTTTAAAAATCTCTGCAGACTGTGCCTGGTCCATGCAGACATAGTGGATCGATTTTTCGGTATTTTTTTGCTGCATTATGCTTTCAAAGCAGCGCTTTTCCCGGACAGAAAAATTCTGAATTACATCAAACACCGCTTTCATGGAAGAAAGATTGGTGCTGCTTTTATTGGTTGTTTCTTCCAAAAGTGTATTAAATACATCGGTAAAAACCTTGTAGTAGAGTTTTTCTTTCCGGGTTTTAAGGTAGCGGCCCATCTGTGAGTCTCCGACAATGCCGGTAATAATAGCCAGAGAAAGGTTCCTGGAAAAAAAATCAATTTTTTTGAAGCGTTCTTTCTGATACGCCATTTTTAACAATAAATAACCGATAAGTTCACAGGTGCTGGAAGCTTCGCTTACCAGGCAGTATCCCTCCTGTCCGGCATAGCTGGCATCTCCTTTTAAGTGATGATCAATTTCTATCTTTATTATTTCCGGGTCTTTCATATGTTCGAAAATTCCGTCGTTTAAACCGATCATGTCCGGCTTGGGGGTATCCAGAATGACAATGGCAGTAAATGTTTTAACATTGTCCAGCTTTCCATAAACGACAGAAATACCATTGTATTTACAGATTGCCAAAAGATAACTAAACTGGGGCATAACCGGACTGGCCAGATATATGGTAATTTCTTTATTAAACTTGGAAAGAAGCAGGGCAAAAGCAACCAAAGAAGCTATGCAGTCTGTATCTGGGTCTTTGTGACCCAAAAGCAGAAAAGCATCACGTTCCAGAATGACATCCTGAATCCGGCCGACAATACGGTTTTTTTCGGCAATGGTCTTTACATCTGTTTTTATCTTACTTTCCATAGTATCTATTTTGCCATATTTATCCATATTGTCAATGCCATGTTTATGGGTTTACCAGGCTTATGGAAAAGGCATCCAAAGCCGGTTTTGGGCTGAAATATGTAATATTCCGCCGGGACATACAAGGATTTCCGGCCTGGATGACAGGGGAATAATTAGTATTTCTCCTTCTTCCCATAAGCGTATAGGACTAAAGACAGAAGCACCAAACCAGGGGCCCTCGTGGGGGATAGTTACCTCTGTATTAATCCGGGTATCGGCTCTTAAAAGGCTGCTTCTAAAACCGGATCGAAGTGTATTTTCTGCAATATGTTTCCAGTTTGCCAGCCAGGGATCCCTTCTAAGCTCTTCCTGTGTTCCTTCCCGTAAAAGTGTGCGGAAACGCTTCCAGTCAAAGTATTCGGGAAGCCTATTATTTAGGTTTAAGCCCCGAATAGTATCCAATTCCCGGTAAAAATATGCTTCCGGGCCGGCTCTCCAGTTAAGGATGATAGTATCGCCTCTGGTATCCAGGGGAAAAAGAGCGCCTGCCGGATAAAAATACCCGGCAGCCAGCTTTTTTTCCGGCCAGTATGGCCAGGCTAAAACAGCGCTGGGCCATTCATATAATATGCTGATTTTTGCTGTATTGCCGGAAATTTCCTTTTGCTGGAATTTCCCGCTGGAATCGTACCATTCAAGCCGCCACTGGGGCTGTCCCAGCACTTCCATACGGGTAAGAGGAAGAGGAGGCAGTTGAACCTGGTAATATTCCGGCAGGAGGGAAGGCCCGCAGGCTGTAAGACTAAAGCTTACTACCAGACCGAATAAAGCTATAAGATAAAATAGTGGGGTTTTCATGCCCTAGTAAGGGCAAAAAGCAGCAGTATGCTTGTATACCGGATTATAAATCTTCTGTTGTACCCTGCTGAAGCTTTTGTACATAAAAATCAAGTGCTGTTATCCTCAGTTGAACACTTTCATCAGTATTTTCACCATTTTTACGGGCTTTTAATGCCTGAACAAGGTTAGCAGCCAGTTGTTTGCCGGACTTCATCCCTAAACTATCAGCTTCCCCGGTTAATGAATCCAACTCTGCAATGTCACCATCCGCTATGGTGTCAAAGCCTGAAGCAGGAAGTTTTTCAAGCAAGGAATTCAGTTTATTTTGAATTTCTTCTATTGTCATAGTGAGAACAGTATACAACTTTTCTTAGTAAAAGGTAAACCCTTGTTTTACCGGATCTCACACTATTCGGCGGGCGGCACAGTTTCACTGGGCGGTACAGCTTCATTAGGCGGTGCAGCTTCACTGGGCGGCACAGCTCCGCTGGGCGGCACAACTGGAACAGACGGCGTGCTTAGTTCCAGAGAACGTATCCCTGCAGCAACCCGGTTTACTATCCCCTCAATAGCCGGATCTGCCGGGCTTTGTATGCCGTTTCTTAATACAAATAATCCCTGTGCCGTTATAAGATACATATACCTGTTATGATCACCATAGTATACATCCTGCATTATAAAAACTGCATCGCTTAGGTACCATAATCTAAATCTAAAGACAATAAGCCCTTCGTTGACTTCTCTAAAAAGAACGGTCTTTACCTCATTATTCTGGGAACTAATTACATATTCCTGGAAATTGGTATTGGTCCCCTCCCGTTTACTGGTAATGGTAAAAGTCTCCGGAAAATTTGCGATAGCCGAAATATTTCTAAAAAGACTGTCCCTGCCGGTATCAAAGAGTACATTCCAAAAAGCTCTATTTACCCTGCCATCCTGGGGAAAGCCTAAAAAGTACTGCAGGGTTCTGACAGATCCTTCTGTTAGGGGGCCGTACCAGCCGTCGGCAGGTCCTGTTTTACTGAATCCCAGCGCCAAAAGCCGCCGCTGTAAATGGGTAACATCCGGCCCGTTCATTCTTCTATTCTGCAACTGGATAACCCGGGAAAAAGTCTGGGCAGACAGTTCCGGGGGCAGGGCGGTAAACATGGTCAGGGAAAAAAATGCCAGGAAAAGCATTATAAACGGCTTCTTCATGATAGTTAAAGTATATTGTATAATATGTTTTTCTGCTAGAATCGTTTTAACAGTTCCGCTGCATCGCTTAAGCCCAGTTCATACAGGGCTATAAGCTTTTCCTTGTTTTTTTCGATTCTGCTTACCTGTAGATCCATGCTGGGACGAATTATTATTGCTCTTCCGGCATTTTCTTCTGCCTGTGCAAATTCAAGGCTTTGGTTATAATGCATAACACGCTGTTTTAGGGCCCGTATCAGGTTTTTCTTTCCAAAATATAAAAGACCGTTTGGAGGATGGTATTCCGCTTTTTTACGAAAACCGGCAGGATTGGTAAGTATAATTACATTTTTTTTATAGCCGTCGGAAACAGCTCTTTTTAGGGGAATTGCATCGGCAATGGCCCCGTCAAGGTATTTCTTTCCATTATATGTAACCATGGGTGCCGCATAGGGCATTGAGGAGCTGGCTTTAAGGATCGTTAGAAAATCATCTTCACTCATATCTGCATTCTTTTCCAGGTATTCAGCCTGCCCGCTTTGGCAGTTTGTACATACGGTTACAAAGCGGACAGGAGATTCAATAAAGGTTTTCCAGTCAAAGATATTATACTTATAGGGGATTTGCCTAAAAACAAAATCCATGCCGAATAATGATCCGGTGGTAATATAATTCCACAGGGAAAGGTAGCGTATATCGCCGTGGAATTGTTTTAATATTTCCAGATTGCGTTCCTTCTGGCGGGATACATAAGAACAACTGTTTGCTGCCCCTGCAGAAACTCCTATAACATAGGGGAACTCTATCTCTGCTTCAAGAAATGCATCCAATATGCCGGCGCTGTATATTCCCCTAAGCCCCCCTCCTTCCAGAACGAGACCATAGCTTGTCATTGTCATAAAATATAGGATAGCATAAAATTAATGGAGGCGGCAGTATATGGCCAGGAAAGGAAACATTGTTATTAACCGGGAATTGTGCAAGGGCTGTTCACTCTGCATACGCGCCTGTCCGGTTAAGATACTTGAGCTGGATACAGAAATAAATTCTGCGGGAACCCACCCAATAAAAGTCGTTGAGATGGAAAAATGCATTGCCTGCGGCAGTTGTTACGAAGTCTGTCCCGATGTCTGTATAGAAGTCTTTGAAGTTTAGGAGTTAAGGTGAACGAAAAAGTTTTAATGAAAGGAAACGAAGCGATAAGCGAGGCTGCAATACGAGCAGGCTGCGCTGCATATTTTGGTTATCCAATTACACCGCAGAATGAAATACCCGCTTACATGGCAAAACACATGCTGGAAAAGGGGCGAATTTTTATTCAGGCAGAAAGTGAAATTGGAGCTGCAGTAATGGTATACGGAGCCTGCTGTGCGGGTGTTAGGTCCATGACCAGTTCATCGAGCCCCGGATTCAGCCTTAAGCAGGAATGTATAAGTTATGCTGCAGGTGCTGATGTTCCCATGGTACTGGTTAATGTTGTCCGAGGCGGACCGGGACTTGCAAATATTGCACCATCCCAGGCAGATTATTTTCAGTCGACCAGAGGTGGCGGCCACGGCGATTATTATTGCATAGTTCTGGCGCCAAAGAGTGTACAGGAAGCGGCAGATTTTACCTACCAAGCGTTTGACCTGGCCGAAAAGTACCGCATACCGGTTATTATTCAGGCAGATGGTTTAATTGGCCAAATGGTAGAGGCTGTTATTCTGCCTGCGAATAAATCGATTAAGGATTTACCCTCGGGAAACTGGACAGTGGGCGCTAACAACAATCGTAAAGACTGGAAGGCCCGGCATATTACGTCGATTGATCTTGTTCCGGAAAGCCTGGAAAAAAAGACCAAAGAACGTTATGTTCGCTATGAAACAATTAAAGCAGCAGAATTACGCTTTGAATATTTCGGGCCTGGTAAAGATGGAAAGATAATTTCCGGCGCTGAAGCGGCAGGCGGCAGTACTTCTTTTGAAGATGTGGATATAACCCTGGCAGCCTATGGAACCTGTGCAAGGGTATGTCTTGGTGCAAAAAAGCTGGCAGAAAAAGCCGGCATACGTGTTGGTTTATTCAGGCCCATTACCCTGTGGCCCTTCCCCTATAAAGCCATTGGAAACATTGCCTCAGCCGGTAAGCCAATCCTTACTGTGGAGATGAGCCTGGGTCAGTTTATTGAAGATATTAAGCTTTCCCTCCTGGAAATACCCAATGGAATAAAACGTCCCGATGTTCATTTATTGGGACGTGCATGCGGAATCATTCCTACAGAGAACGAAGTTCTTGCAGAGATAATGCGCATAACAAAGGATGGCAGCCAATGAAAAAACTATACGGCCACCCACAAAGCCTTAGTAATGTTCCTACAAAATACTGCGGCGGCTGCGGTCATGGTGTAGTTCACCGTATCATTACCGAAGTTGTTGACGAGATGGGACTGCAAAAACAAACTGTTCTGGTTAATCCTGTAGGCTGTTCGATCTGGGCAGATTTGTACTTTGATTTTGATTCGGTTCAGCCCCCTCATGGCAGAACACCTGCAGCGGCAACCGGAGTTAAGCGGGTGCGCCCTGATCATCTTGTAATCTGCTATCAGGGAGACGGAGACCTTGCAGCTATCGGCACAGCAGAAATAATTCATGCTGCCAACCGCGGGGAAAAGTTTACCTGCATTTTTGTAAACAATGCAATTTATGGCATGACCAGCGGGCAAATGGCCCCCACAACCCTTATCGGCCAAAAAGCAACCACTGCCCCCGAAGGCAGGGACCCCATTACTGCCGGTATGGGTTATCCCATGAAGGTATGCGAACTGCTTGCCCAGTTGGAAGGTACACGTTACCTTGCCAGGGGAGCGGTAAACAATGCCGCCAATGTCCGCAAAACCAGAAATTATATTAAAAAGGCCTTTGAAGCCCAAATGTCGGGAATAGGATTTACACTGGTAGAAGTACTGTGCTCCTGTCCTACAAACTGGGGCAAGGAATCGCTGGAAGCAATGGAATGGCTGGAAGCCAACATGATTCCTTTTTATCCTTTGGGAGAAATAAAAAACACCCTCGAAAATATAATCGACAGCGGTCAAGCAAAGAAGGAGGCAGTTTAATGACAGAAAAATCGTTCTTTGCAGGATTTGGCGGACAGGGAATTTTATCTTTGGGACAGATTTGGGTATACTTTGCCATGAAAGAAGAAAAAAATGTAACATTCTTTCCATTTTATGGCGCAGAAAAACGAGGCGGCATAGCCAGGGCCAGTGTTATTATTTCTGACGAAGAAATCGCCAGCCCTTTGGTAACCATTGCAGATTCGGCTCTGGTAATGAACAAGGATTCGCTTCCCGTATGCGAAGGGGTCTTAAAAGAAGGCGGGCTTATATTTATTAATTCTACTTTGGTAAAAGAAGACCCCAAGCGCAGCGATTTAAAAGTGGTAACAATAGAAGCTTCTGCTTTGGCAGAAAAAATAGGCAATGTAGTCTTTGCCAATATGGTTGCCCTTGGCGCAATGGCCAAATTAACCGGAGCCCTTGCCCTTAGCGATATCGAAGCAATATTGGAAACATTTTTTCCTCCGGATAAACATGCATTTATTCCCAAAAATGCAGAAGCAATACGATTGGGATTTGAGGCCGTAAAACCCTAATTTACTGCTGTAGGAAAAGGTCTCGCGCAAGCCGTTTGCTGCCGACTGGCAGCGTTTAATACTTCCTCTCGGCTCGCCGACCAGAGGGAGGCATAGACGCAGAAGCGCGGAGATTTTTTTTATTTTTCTCTCACGGCGGCACAGCGAACACGGAGTTAAAGAAAAAGAGGATTTATGAATGGAAAACCGCTTATATTCACAAAACTCACTCCTTAACTATAATCATTTCTTTCGCTGTGTCCTCTGTGATCGCTGTGAGAGACCTTTTCCTACAGACTCCAAAGGCGCAGAGGACGAAGAGGAAAAATGGCAAAAACAGAAACTATTGATTATCCAAGAGGCTTAACATTCGAGAAGGTCTGGGCTATGTTCCAGGAAACAGACCGTAAATTCCAGGAGAATGCTCAGCAGCTTAAGGAAACCAGAGAACAAATGAAGGAAACTGACCGGAAAATCGGTGATCTTGGTAATCGTTTTGGTGAGGTTATAGAGTATATGGTAATGCCAAACCTGGTAAAGAAATTTCAGGAACTTGGTTTTGTGTTTACCAAGGCATATCCACATGCAACCATTGAGGACGAAAAGAACAATATCATAACCGAAATTGATATTACCCTTGAGAATGGCGACAAAGTAATGATTGTCGAGGTTAAATCCAAACCAAGTACAGAACATATTATCGAGCACATCGAACGTATGCAAAAAGTAAAAGCCCATGCAAACTTACACGGCGACCGGCGTGTATTTTTAGGCGCTGTGGGCGGTATGATTTTTAACCGCAATGAGCGAAACTTTGCCCTGAAGCATGGATTTTATGTAATTGAACCATCAGGAAATACATTTACCATTACAGCTCCGGAAGGTACGAATAAACCAAGAGAGTGGTGATATCATATCCTATTTTGCCGGCATTTATATGGATATTGTATGTATTATGGTCAGCGTGTCTCTTTAGCTACATCGCATATACGGCGGGCCATTTTTTCCAACGCTACCTGTTCCATTACATGCCCCAGCTCCCAGGCTACACGGGGCATGCCGTATACAATGGAAGATTTTTCATCCTGGCCCAGGGTAATTCCGCCTTCCTTGTAAATTGTGCCTATCTGTTGGGCGCCGTCCCGGCCCATGCCGGTCATAATGACACCCAATACCTGATTGGTATATGCCATGGCTGCCGAGGCAAAAAGCACATCTGCCGAAGGGCGGTGACCGCTTACCAGAGGAGCATCGGATAAACGCAGGACAGGAGACAAACCTTTCCGGCCAATTTCCAAATGTTTGTTTCCCGGAGCTATATAAATGCAGCCGGAAGCAGGAATATCTCCATCTTCGGCCTCTTTTACAGTAAGCGGACTAACCCTGTCCAGGCTTTTGGCAAATTCCTGGGTAAATCCTGCAGGCATATGCTGAACTACCAGAATTGGCTGTTTTATATCGGGATCAATATCGGCAAAAACCACCCGCAGGGCATCGGGGCCGCCGGTAGATATGCCTATTACAATTATTTCTGTTTTGGCAGGTTTTCGCAGTTGTGCCGGAGGCGGAGCAGGTTCTATTTTGGCAGGACCGCCGTAAAGCCCAAAGGTTTTTGAGGCAGCAGGTTTTTTATCGTCAAGTTCCGGATCTGGTTTTTTTGTATATTCCGCCGGAGTAAGAACTTTTTTGCCCTTGGATCTGCGGTATTGACCGCCATAGGCAATTAATAAGGCGGTAAGGTTATCTGCTACTGTATGAATGTCTTCAGATATGGACCCGGATGGCTTTTGGACAAAATCACTTGCTCCCAAAGAAAGGGCTTCCATGGTTATTGCCGCGCCCTTTTGTGCGATGGAAGAAAGAATAATGACTGGGATATCCATACCTAGTTTTTTCCGCTCTTTAAGGAATTCAATGCCGTTCATTTCGGGCATTTCCAGATCCAGGCAGATAATATCGGGATTAACACGGGGGATTTTTTGAAGGGCAAATGCTCCATTCATGGCTTTTTCTGCTACAGTCAAGCCGGGAGTGGCTTCGATCATTTTTCCTATTAGGTTCCGCATTAATGCAGAATCGTCTACAATTAGTACAGATATTTCATCAGCCACTGTTTACCCCTGTCTCCCTATATAAATTTTTTGTACAAGGTAGCCCATTGTGTTTTTAAAAATTCAAATTTTGTATCCATGCCAAAAAGCGATTCTGAGTGTCCAATAAACAAGAAAGACTTATTTGACATAGAATCCCAGAACCGGTTTATTACCCCTGTCTGGGCTGCTTCGTCAAAATATATTATTACATTCCGGCAGAAGACCACATCAAGGCCTCTTTGACCGGAATCGTTCTTTAAATTATGATAGTCAAATTTAATTTTTTCACCTATAGCGGGATTTACCTTATATCCTCCTTCTACCTTGGTAAAATACTTTTTTAGGTATGCATCGGGGATGCCGGCAATCCGGGAATCGGCATAAAACCCCTCTTTGCCAACCATGAGGCACTTAAGGCTGATATCGCTGGCGGTTATGTCAAAAGTCCATGGAGAAGGAAGAATTTCGCTTAAAAGCATGGCAATGGTATAGGGTTCTTCTCCGGTAGAACAGCCGGCACTCCATATCTTTATGGTAGTGTTGCCGGAGGCTTTTTTTATATTCATTAGTTCAGGTATAACATGGTGTTCCATCGCATCAAAATGAGCCTGATTACGGAAAAACCTGGTCAAATTGGTGGTAATTGAATCCAGAAAAGCCTTCAATTCTTCCTTATCCTTGGAAATAAGGTCAAAGTAGTCCTTAACATTGGCAATTGATTTGGTCCTAAGCTGTTCTTTTAGCCTGCTTTCCAGGATTGAACGGTTAGTTGCTGTAAAATGAATGCCGCTTTCATTATAAATAAGGGTTCTATATACAGAGAAATCGGTGTCAGAGAAAAAGACATCACTCATAAACATTAGTGTAAAGGGTGGATTAATCTATGTCAATCATTCTATACTTTATATAAGTGAATAAATATATTTTTGTCTCTGGCGGGGTTTGTTCCAGTCTGGGAAAAGGTATTGCCGCATCATCTCTGGGTGCTCTTTTGGAAAGCCAGGGATTAAAAATCTGCATGGTTAAATGCGATCCCTATATAAATGTTGATGCAGGGACCATGAGTCCGTATCAGCATGGTGAGGTTTATGTAACCGATGATGGAGCGGAAACAGACCTGGATTTGGGAAATTATGCCCGTTTTACCGAATCTCCCCTGTCCAAGGCCAATTCCATTACCACCGGACAGGTCTATAATGCGGTAATCCGCAAGGAACGGGAGGGAAGCTACATGGGACGCTGTGTTCAGGTAATCCCCCATATCACCGACGAGATAAAAAACCGCATAAGTGCTGTAAGCAAGGAATATTCCGGCATAGACCTGGTAATTGTGGAGATTGGCGGTACTGTAGGGGATATAGAATCCATACCTTTTCTGGAAGCAGCCAGGCAGATAATCCACGAATGCGGCAGGGGAAATGCCCTGTCGGTTCATTTAACCTTAATTCCGGAGCTGGGAGGCGGAGAATTAAAAACCAAACCTACCCAGCATTCGGTAAAAGCCATGCAGGAATTGGGAATTCAGCCGGATATTTTAATTTGCAGGGCACCGGCCATATTGGACGAGGCAACCAGGCGTAAAATTGCCCTATTATGCAATGTAGAAACCGAAGCAGTTATTACATCATACGATCTTGATACTACAATCTACGAAATTCCCCTGTTATTCCATAATCAGGCCCTGGATCAGATAACCCTGCGTAAGCTGGGAATGGAAAACCGCCAAGCAAACCTGGATTCCTGGCAATCCATGATGGAACGATTCAAAAATCAGGAAGAATCCATTCGAATAGGCATAGTTGGGAAATACATGGAACTCCACGATGCCTATAAATCTGTATACGAAGCGCTGTTCCATGGAGGGCTGGTAAATGGTGTAAAAATAGAGCTGGTTAAAATAGACTCCAGCAGCATAGAAGATATATCCAGGGCACAATCTATATTACATGACAGCAAACTGGATGGGATGCTTGTTCCAGGGGGTTTTGGACAGCGCGGGATTAATGGCATGGTACATGCCGCTTGCTGGGCAAGAGAGCATAAAATACCGTATTTTGGGATATGTCTGGGCATGCATGTAATGGTAATCGACTGGGCACGTCATATACTGGGATGGGAAGATGCCGATTCTCCGGAATTTAACCCCGATACCAAACACCCTGTGGTCAGTCTTATGGAAGATCAAAATGATGTTAAAAACTATGGAAGCACCATGAGGCTGGGAAAATGGGAAAGCACGGCAGAACCGGATACTTTGGTAATGGCTGCCTATGGAGAAAGCTCTTTTTTTGAACGCCACCGGCACCGTTATGAATTTTCCAATGTTTACCGCAAAGAAATGAGCGAAACAGGGCTTAGATTAAGCGCTTTTACTCCCGATGCAGCCCTGGTGGAATGTGTAGAATGGCCGGATCATCCCTGGGGGCTTGGAGTGCAATTCCATCCGGAATTTAAGTCCAAACCAACAGCAGCACATCCCTTATTCCGGGATTTTATCGCCGCAGCCAAGGGAAAACATGCAAATTAAAATCGCTTATTTCTTCTTTTTTCTGATCTTGGCAACAGGCTGTTCGTTTAACTATGGAACGATTTCTTCAAATGAAGATGATCCGAATCTGATTATGGAAAATGCCGAATATATACGGATTACAGATGGCAGCCCGGATATCCGGGTAGAAGCCGGGGAAGTCCGCCATTATGAAAAAATGCATATTATGGAATTGGACAACTTTTCTTTTGAACAGTTTATTATTGATTTTAATGCCAATCCAGGAGAGCAGACGGCAGATCCGGAATTAAATGCCTGGGGGACAGCCGGACAATTAAGGCTGGAAACCGACACAAATAACTTTTTAATGAGGGATAATGTTACAATTAATGTAGATTCTGAAGATATTAACATTGCGGCAGAAACAATTAATTGGAATGACAATGAACGTGTTTTAAGGGCTCATGGAACAGTGAATATTACCCGATCCGATGGTACTTTTATACAGGGAACGGGGTTTTCCGCCGATACCAGAAACCGAAACTGGGAGTTTGAATCGGCTGTAGAAGGAACAATAATAGAAGAAGATTAAGCTTTCTTGACTATTATTTGGCTTAAGCCGATAATTAATAAACGATGGATCGCGCAGAATATAGAACAGCTCTGGAACAGGCATTAAATGCCCAGGCAGACTGGCTGGAAAAATCCGAATTTCCCAAATTTAAAGAAGAATTCAGGTCGTATCATACAGCATTTTTAACTCTGTATAAAGTGGTAATTCAAAAAAAACTTATAAACGAAGATCCCTATAAACAAGAGGCAAAAGTCGGCGAGATTAAAACCCCAAAAGCCATTGCGGCGGAAGGGGATAGAAAAGATCAGCTTACCATGAACCTGTCTGCCTATGATAATCAACTGGATTTTTTGGTTAATTTTTTCCAGTTTAGCCTTGATTTTCTGGATTTGGAAAATATTAAGCGTATTGTCAGCCTGGTACGCTATATAGACTGGGCTAATTTTTCTCCGGATACACAAAGTTCTACTACCAAGGCAGTTGTAGACCTCATTTCCCAGGCCAGAGTCGGCGCAGATGCGTTTACCGCCAATATGATTAACGAATCTTTGGGAAAGCTTAGTAAGGGTACCGGGAATATAATGACCCATTTAAAAGTAATTTCGAACCATAACAGAGAATTGTATAAACATACTGTACGCCAGAACATTACAGGCCCCATGAACGATACTACTGTGGATGCGGTTAAAAAGAAATTTCCTTCGGCCATGCCTGGAAAGCCTTTTTATCCCGATTTGGTGCAGGAATTAATCAAGGAAGACTACAGCCCCGCCGGAGACCAACTGCGCAGCGGCATTCTTAAGCAGTTGGCGGTTCCCGAAGAAAAACCAAAAACAATAAAAAAAGAAGTAGATTTTAAGATTACTTTAATAGATGGTCTTTTAATAATCAGTGCTGTCGGTCCTGCTGTGGGTGACATTATCCCCAAATTGGACGAAAACCACCTGCTTATTCAAAACCGAAAACTTAGCTTTGGCGAAAAGATTAAGGAACTTTTAAGGCAAATGTTTAATAAGGAACCGGATCCGATTATTTATGAGATAGAGTATATAGATCAGGTAAAAGGTATTGCTGTCAAGGAAAAGATAAATTTTAATATATTTCGTACTGATCTGGACAAGCGGCTGCGGAACTATGCTTCCTATAGCGTGCGAAATTCTTCCAAACTGGAAGCTTTGGACGAAAAACAGCTCCTTGGCATTCTGGAAAAAACCATACGCGATGCCCAATACCTGCATAAAATCTTTACCGGACTTGACGAATTTTTCAAAACAGAAGCTCCCAGGGAATCCAGGGAAAAAGTAAAAGGAATAAAACCAGAACTGGCTACAATTAAAAATGCCATTATTAAAGCTAATCAAAAACGATATGAATACAGCGCTCAGCTTGAGCAGGAAGAACAGTTTAAACGGCTTGGAGTAAATCCCGTTTCCTAGACCAGTTAAAAACTCCAATAAGAGGTTATATGAAAAACGTTAAGAAAAGTCCCAGTAAGCTGCCGGCAGGTTTATTCTTTTTTATTGGTATATGTTTGTTTTTACCCGGATTCCTGGACGCTCAGGTTCTTGACGGCGGCAGGGAAATTTTTCCTTTACCCCGCCCCTATGCGCAGCCAAGACCAGATCCGCTAAGCCGCAGCGAATTAATCGTGGTTTTATCGGGAAATGGAATTGAACTGGATTTTAGAAAATCCTATTTAGCCAGCGAAGCGCAAATTTATACAGCTTTATACGAAGGGCTTTTTTCCTACCATCCAGTAACCCTTGCTCCGGTTCCGGCAGCAGCTTCATCGTGGCAGCTTTCGGAAGACAGAAAAACCTGGACATTCACCATTCGAGGAAATGCAAGGTACTGGAACGGAGATCCTGTTCTGGCAGAAGATTTTCGCCGTTCCTGGCTTTATATGATTGATCCGGCAAATGAAACCCCTTATTCTTCTCTTTTTGATATTATCGATGGAGCAAGGGAATACAGACTTGGCATTAACAGCGATCCTTCTTCTGTAGGAATTAGGGTGCAGGGGGACAGAACCCTGATAGTACAGCTTAATGCCCCGGCATCGTTTTTTCCCAGTATGTTATGCCACCATTCATTTAACCCTGTTCACTCTGTCATGGCCGGCGACAATAATTGGGATACACCGCTTTCAAATGGTCCTTTTTATATAACAGAAAAAGGAGCTAACAATATTACCCTGGCCAAAAATCATTTGTACTGGGATAATAGCAATGTAGAACTGGACAGTATTATTTTGTACTTTACCGACGATGGAGACGAGGCAGCCGCCATGTGGAATTCCGGCGAAGCCCGGTGGATTGCCGGAATTGTTAATTTACAGGCCATAGAGAACAGAAGCAGCATTGTGGTAAATCCCCTGTTTGCAACCCATTACTATTTTGTACGTTCTGTCGGACCCTGGAAGGATTACAGGCTGCGCCGGGCTTTGGCATTAGCCCTGCCCTGGGAAGAAATGCGCAGTGAATACTTTATTCCTGCCAAGACATTAATTTACCCCATTTTTGGATATCCGGACATAGACGGCATGGAAGAAACAAATACCGAAGAAGCTTTATTTCTTCTGGAAGAAGCCGGTTACCCCAGGGGAGTGGGACTGCCGGAACTGGTTATCCGCATAACACCGTCGGAAGATGCAGACCGCCTGGCAAAATTAATGGCCAATGCATGGATGCAACTGGGAATACCGGTAATGCTGGATGTGGTTCCCTATGCACAGTATTTAGAGTCGCTGTACAAAGATGACTATACAATAGGTTCCATGACCTGGATTGGAGATTTTGCAGACCCCTTTACTTTTTTGCAGATGTGGCTGAAGGATTCAAATCTTAACCTTGCTCTTCATGATGATTTACAGTATGAGGAGCTTATGGAACGATCCATGTTTGCAGAAGATGCAGAGCGCTTTGCAATCCTGGCCGAAGCAGAACAGTTGCTATTGGATCGCGGAACAATACTGCCTTTTTATTTTAGCCTTGCTGTAAATATAGTAGATACAGATGAGCTGGAAGGCTGGTTCCCCAATGCCATGGGCATTCATCCGTTTAAGTACCTGCGTTTTAGGACAATAATACCTTTGCCGGGGGTGGCAAATCGTTAAGTGATACATGCAAAGAGAAAAAAAACATGCAATAATTTTAATCATCGTACTGTTTTTTATTTTAAATTCGTGTACAACAATAGCTACAAGAACCTACGATGTGAAGACCGCTTTGCTGGAAGAACAAAGCAGCATTACCATTGTTTTACTATCGGATCTGCATAATTCAATTTTTGGAATAGATCAATCCATATTAATAGACAAAATAAGGGATGCCAATCCCGATATTATTGCATTAAGCGGAGATATTATAGATAATACCGATAAAATTACAGGCACGTTATTATTACTGCAAGGCATATCGGGCATTGCACCGATTTTTTTTGTTACAGGAAACCATGAATATAGAACTGGCCAGATACAGAGAATACAGGAAGAACTGGAATCCTACGGTGTTGTTATTTTATCTGATACCTATGTAAGGGTTGAAACAGGAAACAATACCATAATAGTAGCGGGAATAAATGATCCTGCCAAATACAGATATGAAAGGCCGCCCTATACTCTTAACGAAATAATGGAAACAAGATTCCGGGAATTGGACGAAATACCATTATTTAAAATACTTATTACACACCGGCCGGAACTAATCGAAACGTATAAAAACTATTCATTTGATTTAGTCTTGTCAGGACATACCCACGGAGGACAGGTAAGGCTCCCGTTTATTAACGGCTTGTATGCGCCCAATCAGGGTGTGTTTCCCAAATATGCCGGCGGTATGTATGAACTGGAACACATTACTCTTGTTGTAAGCCGGGGGCTTTCCATTACCCATCCGGGATTACCCAGGATATTTAATCCTCCGGAGCTGGTAATAATAATTATTGAATTTGATACTGAAGCACACTAGAAGACACGGAGAGATTCTTCCAAAATGTAATCAAATCCGTGTCTATTAGTGTAATATAGTTCCTAAAAACCGCGGCCGTCATATCCACGGGCTACAAGTGCATCCCGTGTAGCAAGCGGAAGCTTATGGTTCATAAGGAACACAGCCTCTCCTGTTCTGCCGAATGTGTTTAGTCTTGACGGAACATTAAGTTCGGCCAAATTATAACAGTTGGCAAATACAGAATTGCCCAGGGTGGTTAAGCTTTCCGGCAGGGTTACCCTGCGAAGGCTTACATTATTATAAAATGCAGCATTACCAATCGTAGTTAAACCTTCTGGCAGGCTTATTACAGGCAGCGATTGGGCAGAATAAAATGCATTATTTCCTATAGTTGTTAATCCTTCGGGCAAAGTTACTCTGACCAGATTCTGACAACCGTTAAACGCATTATTGCCAATTGTTCTTACGCCCGGTTCTAAAACTATAGTGCTTAGATTACGGGCTCTTTGAAATGCCTCTGCTGGAATATCTATTACTGTTCCAGGTATGGTAACAGATCTTATTGTCTCGTCACCCCGGAACACTCCAGCCTG
>Ga0099364_10004844_pt1 | contig 20254 bp, 17 predicted proteins | sample TergutTh196P3_FD_73070 | JGI IMG/M metagenome (GOLD analysis project Ga0099364, IMG submission 73070) | Microcerotermes parvus P3 segment gut microbial communities from Pointe-Noire, Republic of the Congo - Th196 P3 | ecosystem: Host-associated > Arthropoda: Insects > Digestive system > Gut ... | reverse complement strand
TGGGGGGGGGGGTAAACATGCTATTATTTAAAGCATAGAGTGGCATTCCTTGCACGATCTCGGTCGAGGTATACATCGAAGACCTTTTTTGCAAAGCTCCGCCAGAAGCCCTATTATGAGCCTTCTCGGCGATTTTAAGAAAACCGCATTCTACCACGAGATCTGCCATATCTCATCCTCCCAATTTAATGTATTTTTGAGTTTGTGGACAATTATTTCAAACTGGGGTTTAAAAGTCAAGAGATTTTTTGGGGGGAACAAAAAAATATAGGTAAAATTTATTATAAAAAATCGATTAAATCTTTCTGTAACAAGATATTAGACTTTACAAAAAAATGTGAAAATTTCTCAAAAAAAAGTGAAAAAAGTTTGTGATTTTTTTTGCGGACAAAAGAGGGTTTTTAAAAATATCGAAAAAAATCGGTAATTTTGACTATTTTTTTCTTCAAAATTGAAGCATCGGTTTTTAATTGAATTTACATACATTGCAATTAGTTACAAGATATCTACCGAGATTTACTTTATTTTTGTTCCATCTAATTCCTTTCTAACAGATATTGGGCAAGATCAACCAGCTTTTTCTTGAACCCATTGGTTAAATAATCGTCACCGTTCTCTAAAAGAAAATCAACAGTCCTATCCAAGAACTTGATGATGTAGTCTTTATACTCTTTCGTTGGCTTTTTCTCTTCACGGAATTGCCTGATGAGACCAACCAAGCTTTGCAAATCTTTTCTCATTGGGTCGTTTGCAAATTCCATTAGACCTTTGTTTATAGCCCTGCGAAGATTGACTTGGATTTTCTTTTCCATGTCAATGATATCTTTCTTTTTTTCGTTCCATTTGCCTTTTTTGATCCAAGCGTAAATCGTTTTTTGACTGACTCCCATTACCCTTGCCAGGTCTTTGACCTTGATATTGCCCTCGACATACATTCTTTCGCAAGTTGCCTTTTGATGTTCTCGGTCTTGTTTTTCGGACATAATGCCTCCTTTATCTTTGTCGACTTTTGTGGCAGTTTATATTAATGTGTTATTATATTGATTTAATTTGTGTTTGTCAAGAACAGAACGGAACACTTCCGCACATTCTGCACAGTATTTTGAGTTTTTTTATTCATAAAAGGTCATCAAACTCCTCTCTCATTTTCTTTAGTTGCCTGCGGTATGCCTCTTGAACTGACTCAAGGGTATAATGCTTTTGATTAACTTTATACTCTTGATTTGTCTCTTTTCGTCTGTTATAAACATAGACATTTTTGCCTTTGTCATTGCCAATCTTTTTGATATAATCTTCAGCAATAAATTCCTGCAGATATTTCTTTACCGTCTCATAGCAGATGCCAGTTTCAGCTACGATATGGCTTGATGTAAACGGTCTGGGAGTATATGATATATACTCCCGAACCATACTTTTTCCATTATTCATAAGTTTATGCCTCCAGCTTACTGATGATGTCTTTGATTTCACTAAATGTCAGCTCAGTTCTCTTCATTTTTCTGGCAATTTTCTCTATCGCATCTATATATTTATTGATGATACGCATACTGCCATTACTTTGGGTATAGATAAATTTGATGATTTCAGAGCATACTTTAACTTCACAAATCTCTCTGATGACCATTTCTGTATCCTCAAGGTTCAGTTCCCTGAAAAAATAGGTCGCACAAGTCCTACTGAAAAAATGCGGACTATGCTTTAAAAGTCCTTCCCGAGATGATTCCATTCCTGCAAGCACAAAAGTAGCAAGTGATTGATCAGCCATGTCTCTGATACTCTCAAGTATCTTCTCATTATTGAAGGCGTAATCAATCTCATCGATTAAGATAGTTATGTTTTGGTCTCTTTGCAGAATATCGAGAATCTGATTGTAAATCTCATTTTGAGTGCCTTTGACTTGATAATATGGCATTGTTTTGTGAAGCAATCTGGTGAGCAGTTCTCTCAGGAAATCCTTTGTAGTTATATTGACCTCCAGTCTTAGATAAATAAATCCATTCTCCATAGCTGTCTTTGTCATCCATCTTGTTTTGCCCAATCCAGGTTTGCCATAAAACAAGCCGATTCCGACTATCTCAGTTCTGGTTCGTTCAAGTAAGTTTTTAAGAACTCGGTTTGCACCCTTGACATTTTCTATTTCTATCAGTTGTTTAGTTTTCATTTGTTACCTTCCTTATTCACCGAATAAACCTGCAATCTCATCTTTCAAATCATCGATGAGTTCTTGGTCGATATCGCTTGTGTCTTTATTTACCATGTCGTTTTCAACGGCAGGAATGCTGTTGCCACTCTCATCTATCTCTTCATATTCACCAGTTATGGCATCCAGAGCCTCTTCAAAGCTCAGATATTTTATATCTTCAGCTTCTTTAGTATTTGATAATGGCAGTAGTTCTTTGCTTAAAAGTTTTAACATCTTCTCTGTTTTCATAGCACCTGCAACATCGGAAAGTGCCAGATAATATAGTTTTCCTATTTTGGCTCGTCTATTGTTTTCGATAAGTGCTGTTAAATCGTCTCCGCTTTGAAGTCCCGGATCGATTGCTATTGCTTTCTCTGGGTGCATTTGTCCTTTTTCATTGCAGATGGTAATCTCGTATAGGTTCTTTTCGTCATAGTAGATGCCGACTTTTTGTCCAATCATGCTTGCGAAACTGGGATGCCAATACAACAAACCATTTTTTTCTATCATGCTTCGTTGAACAGTCCTCATCTCAATATAAGGGTAAAGCATTTTACTGAGTAGCTCTGTTTTGTTGGGAATGATATGTTCAACCTGAGTATATGCTTGAAGTGGTGAAAGTTGCTCTCCTTCTATCGTAACTAACGATGCTCTGGGTTTGTTATTCCAATACTCCACATACTTATCCAATTTCTCGGTAAACTCATCCCAAGTAGGAAATTTTTCACCAAATTTCCGCACTAAAGTTTTACTATCCATATTTTTGTACATCTCGGGGCGACTCTCAGGGTTGTTTCCACACCAGCTCAAGAAGCTCTTTTCAAAAGCTGAGATGCCATAGTGCCAGAAGGGTTCTATTGATTTGCTTTCAGGATTGCCCGGTATCGTAAAATGACATTCTATTCCCAGATTCATATACAAACCTTTATCGCCAGATTCCAACATTAGCTTTGCGATTTTCTCATCTGTAGTTAGTCTGCGTTTTCCAATAGCCTCATTATAAAACACCCAAGGTGCATAATCGACATTCTTATAAGCTCCGCCGTTATCGATTCGAATTTTCTGTGGAGTTCCAAATCTACTTATGGCATCCATCAGACTATTTTTGACTGCACCTTTATTTTCAGTCAAGCAAGCTCTATAACCGACAATCGTTCCTGTAGCGATATCAACCCAGAAGATAATTACAGGTCGAACAAGATATCTTTTACCATAATTTCGATGGCAATAGAAGGGGCTTTTAACAAAAAAATTGGCGTGATGACCGTCGCTTTCATACAGCTCACCTGGCATCAAATCGTTGATTCTGACATTATGGAGTTTGACTTTATTCTTGATTTCTTTGGCTCCTTTTCCAAGAGATTTTGTGAAAACATTTTTTCTAAAATCTCTGACGAGTAGTTGTAGAGTTCTAGGTGAAATCGGAAGTTGTTTATCCATCATTTCATACTGGTCTACCAAAAATAAGTAAATCCAGTTTGGGTCTAGGTCTCTTTGATCTATCGCCAATTCCATTATCCAACTTCTCAGAGAAGCATCGATTCGGCTCTTTCTTCCGCAGTGCCTATAGCTTTCAAGTAAGCTAAATGGACTATCCAAGTCACCGCCGATTCGAAGCATTCTTTCCCAAGTTATGATAGTTGGCAATGCAAGCTTGCTGATTTTCAGTTGGTTATAAGCCTCAATACAGATTTCTCCGTTATGAAGCTTACGGACGAAGCTTTCACCGCTTTCACTATACTTAAATCCTTTAGCACTATACTCCATGCGATATCTAATAAAGGTTTTAACTATCTCATATTTCGCCCAAGCTCGGACTCTGTCCTCTTGCCGAGCCAACCCCCAAGCTGTTTGACTCGGGTCTTGCTGTGTATTTGTCGATACGGTCAGGTTGCAGGCACTCAAATCTGCTATAACAACCTCCTTCACTCTGTCGCTGACTTCAGCGTTTTCTAAGCTATGAAATTCATTCATTTCAGCCTCCAATTACTTGTAATATAATTAGTTATCATAACTAATTGGTGCTACTATACAAAATGCCGTTTTCTTAGCAAGGGCTTTCTTCGCTTTTTCTAAGAAAAAGCAAATTATTTTTAGTTGCTATGTGTTTATATATCATAGAGTTATGGAACAGAGTATATGGCTGGTCAGAAGAAAGAAAGAATAGTGTAAATCATGTAGATTTATCAAGGAAAAAAGCCGACATTTCGAGCAAATTCAGCAGAAATTCACAAAGACAAAAAATCCTCATGAAAAATTTCGCATCTTTTTCTGCCGATTTTAAGCAAACAAATAAATTTGATTTTTTAGATTAAAAGAAAAGTTAAATAAAAAACATAGACCTTGGTTTAGGTTAGAAAAAAAATGAGCTATAAAAACCTTTTAAACACTGAAAAAACAAGGAAATAAATTACCCTTTTTTTACCGCCTTTCTTCCTAATATGCAGTTTGGGCAATGGTACCTAAGGCTTACGAAGGACATTGACAATTAATATACATAAGTGACATGACCAGAGAGACATGGGGTGTCTGAAGCCCAAAATGTGTGGAACTTTACTTCGGATTTTCTCAAACATTATCGTAAAATATACCTCTTTTTACCATTTCTATCGAACTTTACTTTAACACCACATCGACATAACGCTTTATATATTAACCACATACAGTATTTGTGCATCTCTCAAACTTTAGATGACCCCTTTAACAAGCTCTTGAACCGAAGACATCATTGTGTGAAAGGAAAAAAAAATATTGACAAAAATACCTATGTTATATTTTTTGTTATCTTAAGATAGATTTTTTTGATATAAATAAATTAGGAGTATAAAATGGAATTATCAACACTTTCTTCTAAAGGGCAAATAACCATCCCTTTGGAAATTAGGCAAAAGATGAATTTGAAAACAGGCGATAAAGTCTTTTTTTTTGAAGAAAATGGAAAATATTATCTGCAAAATACAAATTCAATGTTATTATCAGAATTTCAAAGTGCAATGGAAGGAGCCGCAAAAGAAGCTGGGTTTAATAATCCTGATGATGTCGAAGAATATATTAAAATGTTACGAAAATCAGATAAAGGGTAATTATGCGGATACTTGTAGATAACTATACTTTGTAGGGAACGCATTTATCCGTTCCTAATCTATGCTCTATGTATAAAATGAATAGAATAACAAGTTCTTCCTTAAAAATACAACGAAGTTGTTATCTCTTTATAGAAAAGATGATACATCCGGACCTCTCCCCTCACACACCGCAGGCAGTTTGTGAGGGGGGAAAGGGGCAATGCTAACAACTTAAGAAAAATCCGCTCCGTAGTGCCAATCTCCGATTGGCTTTTTATGCGGGTTTATGGCAATCGGAGATTGCCGCTACGGATTTTAAGCAGCTTAAGTTGTTAGCATTGGGGAAAGGGGTGAGGGAATTATAGCTGTTGAAAAAAGATTTAATAGGTTGATATTATGAAAAAAAAGAAAAAAGACATTACCATCCGTAGCAGCACTGTTGGATATCTGACATTTATCACTGCTAAAGGTGAGAGTGATGTTAATGCGATTTATTTTGAAGAAAATGTCTGGATTACTCAAAAGATGATGGGGGTCTTATATGATGTTGAAACTCACACAATAAATTACTATTTAAAGAAAATATTTTTCGATAGTGAGCTAGATGAAGATTCAGTTATTCGAAATTTTCGAATAACTGCCCCAGATAATAAACAATATGACACAAAGCACTACAACTTAAAAGCTATCATTGCTGTGGGATATAAAGTAAAATCAGAAAGAGCTGTGCAATTTCGGAAATGGGCGACCAATATCATAGAAGAGTTTACAATTAAGGCTTATGTCATGGATGATGAAAGGCTCAAACAAGGTGGATTGTTGACCGATAAATATTTTGAAGAGCAGCTACAAAGAGTTCGATAAATCCGAATGAGTGAGCGTAAATTTTATCAAAAAATCACAGATATCTATGCTACTTCAATCGATGAAACCAATTTCGCCACCATTGGTGCCGGAATTACAACAGAGTGAAAATCATTGTGTTACAAATCTTTCACCATTGGTGGGAGAAATTCAAAACTCAAATCAGTTATGATGTGGGATTACATATACATTAAATTTGATTTGTAGCGTATTAAAGAGCTAATAAAAAAGTCTCTCCCCCCATAAATCTGGGGGGAGAACCTAAATACTGATTTATCAAACTGGGGTCATTTATTTACCAATTTGTAAGATTTAATTTATCTACTCCACAAAAATAGCTTGGAAAGCACATGAAGGTAAACAAGCACCACATTTAATGCATTTATCTTGTTCGATTTCGTGTTTTTTCTTTACAGAACCGAGTATTGCTTTATTTGGGCATACTCTGGCACATTTTGTGCAGCCTACACATTTGTCTTGGTCTATGAGATACTTTCTGAGATAAGCACATTCACCCGTAGGACATTTTTTATCGATGATATGCGCTACATATTCATCTTTGAAATAGCGTATAGTAGTCAATACCGGGTTTGGTGCTGTTTGTCCAAGACCACAGAGAGAGATTTGTTTTATAGTCGCCCCCAGAGTTTGCAATTCATCAAGATGCTCCATTTTCCCATGTCCTTTGGTTATTTTGTCAAGTATGTTAAACATCTGCTTTAAGCCAATTCTACAAGGAGCACATTTTCCACAAGATTCATCAAGAGAGAAATCTAGAAAATATTTTGCAACATTGACCATACAGTTTGTGTCATTCATGACTATTACACCACCGGAACCCATCATTGCGCCACGAGCAGTGAGATTTTCATAGTCAATAATGACATCTTCATGTTCTTTGGTCAAACATCCACCCGAGGGACCGCCAAGCTGGACAGCTTTAAACTCATGGTCACCTACTATTCCGCCTCCAACATCTTCTATCAGTTCTTTGACAGTGATACCCATTGGAATTTCTACAAGACCAGTGTTTTCGACATCTCCAGTCAGTGCAAAAACTTTTGTTCCTTTAGATTTTTCGGAACCCATTGATGAAAACCATTCTGGTCCCAATCTAAATATAGGCGCAACATTGGCAAGGGTTTCGACATTGTTTACCAGCGTAGGTTTTCCCCATAAACCTGATTGTGCTGGGAAAGGGGGTTTATTCGTAGGTGTGCCTCTTTTACCTTCAATAGAAGCTATAAGAGCTGTCTCCTCGCCACACACAAAAGCACCCGCTCCTGAACGAACCTCGATATCAAAAGAAAAATTCGTTCCGATAATATTGTTTCCAAGTAAACCTTTTTCACGAAGAACTCTGATAGCGAGATTTATTCTTTTTATAGCGAGCGGATATTCTGCTCGGATATAGAAAAATCCTTTTGAAGCGCCAGTTGCATAAGCTGCTATCATCATACCTTCAATCACACCATGTGGATCGCCTTCAAGGATGGATCTGTCCATATATGCGCCAGGATCTCCCTCATCTGCATTGCAAACAACATATTTAGGAGAACCTGTTGCTTTATTTACAAAATTCCATTTCATTCCTGTTGGAAAACCAGCACCACCGCGACCACGAAGATTTGATTTATTTATCAGCTCAATGACATCTTCCGGTTTTTTGTTGTGCAATATATCAAACAAAGCCTCATAGCCACCCAATGCAATGTATTCTTCTATGTTTTCTGGATTCAAAAAACCACAGAATTTAAGAGCTACTTTTACCTGTTTTTTGTAAAATGGAATTTCGTTTGCATTTCTGATTACTTCTCCATCAAGTTTTTGCATCAATCTTTTTACCACTCTACCTTTGATAAAATGCTCTTCGACCAATTCTTCCACATCATCATCAGTTAATTTTTCATAGAAAATTCCATCTGGGTAAACCATGATAACAGGCGCAAAGGAGCAAGGTCCCATACAGCCAGCCTCGATTATCTGGACATCATCAGTCATGTTTTTTGCTTTGAATACCTCGATAAACTTTTCTTTTACTTTACCAGCACCTGCTGAAGTACAACCAGAACCGTAACAAATCAAAAGATCAATATACTTTTGTTTTATCTTACTAATACCATCAGAAATGGCAATGTCATTGTTTTTGACATTTGCTGATTCCATATACTCCTTAACAGGATTTCCATTTATCAGGTGTTCAACAACGATTCTTTTAGCTTTTTCTATGTCCATATTGACATAAGTGATATGTTCTTTGTCCTTTTCAATGACCCAGACGACTGGTTCCAAATCTGAAGCCTCTCCCTCGCCACATTGAGAAACAATCACATCTTGAATTTGTCTCTCTTCTACTTCTTTAATCAAAGATTTCAGGATGTCCTTTGCACCTTTGGCTAGACCAGATTCTCCCATGCCTACTATGATTTTGTATCGAATATCCATGTTTCGTAAATTCATGGCTATCTTTGCTTTATCACGAATTTTCTTTAATTCTTCTAATGTCCTCACTTAGTATTCCTCCAATTTTGTATGACTATGACAATGAAGTCAGCATACCAATTAAGCATTTGCTCTATATTGGGTTATGATCTCTTTTAGTCTATCTTGGGTATCGATCTTACCATAAGATTCTTCATCGACAACAAATATTGGGGCTAGTGAGCAAGCTCCGACACAACGAACAGCGTTAAGGGTGAACACTCCATCGTTTGTCGTTTCGCCTACATTTATTGAAAGCTCGTTTGACAACATGTCCATTAGTTTAGGAGCTCCTTTCACAAAACAAGCAGTTCCCATACAAACATTGATCATATGTTTTCCGCGTGGTTTCATAGAAAAGAAATTGTAAAATGTTACAACTCCAAACACCTGACTGACAGGCACATCCAGCTCATCAGCAACAAAGTGCTGAACCTCTGGTGGTAAATAACCAAATATTTCCTGTGCTTTGTGCAAGACTTCGATTAAAGGATTTGACAATCCTTTCATTTCATCAATAATCTTTTTTAGTTCTTCATATTGGGCTTTAGTGTCATTTCCTACATTGTGACTCATTTTCCCTCCAGTATATATTAAATAAATTTATATCTTTTTTTCATTAAAAAATCAAAAGATTTTAAAAAGGATATTTTGTAAACCTTTTTCTAAAAATTTGGAAAAATAGTTGTAACATCTTTATTTGCAATTAATTAGTAACCCTTTCCATAAAATTTATTGTTTCTGTTCTCCCAGAAGCTATTCTGACCTTAAATATGTGAGTAAAGGCATCTTTGCTTTCAACAGGAATACTTGGATTGATTATTTCCACATTTGAGCTTGAAACTCTTCTGATGACTTCAATTTCTGCTGTTTCGCTTTTATTGTTTGTCAATTTAACTTCAAAGTCTGTTTCTCTCGTTCTACCAGTGGTTTGAGATCGAAGTATGTTTGTTTCTGCAACTATATCAAAAGCAGTCCCTATTCTTAGTTCAACTTCTTGATTCAGAGAGGTATTATTCAGACGAGCCACTCCAACAAATTGCTGCGTATTGTCTCTATCATCGATTTCATAGAAATTTACATTTCCTCTTGGCAAAGGAACACCAAGACCTGCCTGGGTAGAATTCATAAAGTTTATCATCACATCTACACCACTACCTTGAACCGTATAGTTGTATTTCCTTGTATATCGAACAGTTTTTAAGGGATAAAGACTGAGCTGTTTCTCTTGATTGTTGTCAATGTCTGCAGGCTGATCAAGGGTGTAAATTCTAAAATCAGAAAACTCTCTTTCATCAAAAGTGGGTGGTCTGCTAGAATAAGCCATTTCCATCATCATCATATCAGATTGCATTCCGCGAGCCATTTGTTGATGGGTAGCGACATCTCCAGCAATTAATTTTAATGTCACATTTTGGAAATCCTTTCCTGAACGATTGTTGATTGTTACCCAAGAGTTGAGTGTAAAATCATTTTTATTCAAAACTACATTGTAAGTCGCTCTCCATTCAACACCGCTCAAAAGATAAGACAAATCTGCTTCATATCTTCCTGCTCTATCAGCATTTAGTTGCCATCTGAGAGTTGGTTTTGTGTAAAAATCGGCAGGCATGTCTGGCAACATAACATTCGTAACTTTTTGAGAATTGACTATGTTCAATTCGTTTGTAGCCTCATTTTTCAGACCATAATTTCCAAAGTCAAAAAAGATTAGTGTACCTGCATACTGTTCATTTTCAGTTGTGATGCTGATATGTCTATTGATATATCTTTGCATCATTCTTTGAGTATTAGCAAGGTCATACTCAAAATTTTGAGCAAATAACTGAACATTTCTATTTCTCGGAAGAAAGATAACGCTTTCAGTTATGATTGTCGTGGGGATATTCTCAAAAGAGAAGAATTGAGTTCCCCTTTGCAAATCAAGCTCAATGTTTGTTCTAAACAGAGCTTGATTTTGATTGTAAATAGTCAAAAAATCGTTTGCTTGGGCCATCAAAAAAAATAGGCTAAATACAGTTAGCAGTATAGATTTTTTCATGGTTTTTACTCCTTTTTTCTGCTGTTTGCAGATATTTTATCATTTTTATTTATAACTTGCTACTTCTATTAGAAAAGATTTTTCCTGCTGTTATTGAACAACAATCTTCTAATCATTATAACTAAACATAAAAATTTTCCCAAGATTGCTTCGCGCCAGGGTAAAAAGGCTTGTTCGTAGATTTATCCAAAAGTATTTACTCAGATCATCTAGGTTTTACCAAGTTTTTTTCAGCTTTTTCTCAAAGATTTTAGGATTTCCTTTATTTCTTTTAAAACCAGTTCCTTTTAGGTATTTCCTTTGTTTTGGAGTTGGGTTTTTCAAGATAAAAGTTTGAATACCAATATCTTTGAAATAATTGTCATTGTCGTTGTAGATAAACAGACCTATTCTTGTATCCCGATATTCTGGAATTACATAATCGAGCATAATTTCAGCTGTTTCATCAAGATTGACCTTAACGATAAAGATACCAGTCACAATCATGTCTCTAAGAACATAAAAATAGGTATAATCTTCATCATAAGGGCTCATAAATTTCGGAAAATATCTGACAATATCGTTGTAGTAGTAGAGTAGAAATTCGTTTAAGTAAGTAGCATTATTGTCAACCCTTAAAATTCGAAAATGTCCTCTTCTATTGTAATACAATAAAAGATAATACATGTTTACGAGTGCCATAAAGGCATTCAAGAAAAGGAGCGGATAGGCTCTGATAAAAAGGCAATAAAGAACTACAAATATTGCTCCTACCATGTTTATCAGCCTTAATTGAATGATTGATCGCAACATCATAGAATAGGCTACTATAGCAGAGGCTAGATAACCTACGATGACGACGACTAAATTGTTTTCCATAAAAAACCTCCTGTTTTATAATTGTTGAGCATGTTTTATTAAAGAATCACTCTAATAAATCAACATTGCATCTCCATAACTGAAAAATCTATATTTCTCCAAAACAGCCTTTTTGTAAGCATTCATCGTCAATTCATATCCTGCAAAGGCTGCTACAAGCATTAATAGGGTTGATTCTGGTAAATGAAAATTGGTTATCAGAGCATCGATAACATTGATTTCTTTACCAGGATAGATAAAAATATTGGTCCATTTTGAACCACTGTCAAGCTGTGAACCATTGTAAAAGCTTTCTAATGTCCTTGCAGTAGTAGTTCCTACTGCAATAACTTTTTTACCATTTTTTTGGGCTTTATTAATGATATTTGCTGTTTCTTTGGGTATTTGGCAAAGTTCTGAGTGCATTTTATGGTCTATTATTTTGTCACTTTCAACTGGTTTGAAAGTGCCAAGACCAACATGTAAGACGACTTCAGTAATTATCACCCCTTTTTCTCTAATTTTTTTTAATAGTTCCTCTGTAAAATGAAGCCCAGCTGTGGGAGCAGCTACAGAGCCTTTGTGGCTTGCATAAACAGTTTGATATGCATTTTTATCAAATTCTTCATCTTTGCGATTGATATATGGTGGCAAGGGAATATGTCCTATTTTTTCTAAAATGTTTAAGAATGATGTTTTTTGAGGGTTCTGCGGGGTGTTTAATGTGAGGGGCGAAGTAAATCTAATCAATCGCATTCCATCCTCATCTAGGGAAAGGATTTCAGCCATGATTTCTATCTCATCTTCCTTTTCATCTGATTCAGGTTTCAAAATTCTTAGTATATTCCCATTTTTTAATCTTTTACCCGGCTTGACCATGCAAATCCAATCTGTCTCATTTTTTTGATAAACAAGCAAAATTTCAATCTTGCTACCCGTGTCTTTTTTTGCATAAATCCTTGCCGGAATTACCTTTGTTGTATTTAACACAATGACATCATCTGGATTTAAGTAATCAATAATATCAGTAAAAATTTTATGTTCTATTGTTTGTGATTTTCTGTTTAGGAGCATCAAACGAGAGGAACTCCTTTCTTTTAAGGGAAATTGAGCTATAAGATCTTTAGGAAGATTGTAGAAATATGATTTTTTTTCGAGGATTGAATTATTAGCTTTAGTGCTATTGATTTTGGTGTTGTTATCAAAGGTAGCGATACCTTTATCAAGTAAATTTATCATAGAGATTGTATCGCTTTTAAAGTAGCTCGAAAATGGCCAAAAATGACTTTACTCTGCAATAGGACTGGAATTTTTCTATCATCATTGGTAATCCAGACATGAATATCTCCGGTTTGCTGGAAAATAGCTTCACCTTCGAGGGCAGGCTCTATTACAAGACATTCGACGCGTCCGAGTATAGTGTTTATAGTTTCTTTTCTCAGGACATGAACAAGGGCATTGTAATTTCGTCCATCGACAGTTACATGCATTTCTACTGTTTGCCCGGGGACTAAGTCCATCGTTCTGACTTTTACAAAGGCAGACAAAAGATCATAAGTGACAGTGGGAATTTCCATTTGTCTTTCGTCCCATTCACCTCTACCAAAGCTAAAACTTGAATATATTGAGAGGTTTAAATCAAAATAATTTTGATGAATTCGGTGTTGTCTGTATCTGCCTTCATTGAGCCTTTTAGTAAAGACATAAGACCTAAAATCGTCATAATGGGCTATAGATTCAATATAGTCCCTCACACGAAATACTCTGTCAAAAAAGGAGTTAGTCTCCGCAGTGGTAAATATTCGCCAGACATTATCACCTTGATACTGAGACTTTTGCAGGTTTAAAGTAGCCTCACCTGCGTTAATCATACCATATCTGATGTCAAATACAAGCCTCTCACCATCAACTAGTGCTGCCTCATTTCTGCCTTGTAATAAAGAAATAAAAACGACTAATAAAGCCATAAATATCCATTTTTTGCAAGGGTTTGGTTTTATTATAAGCGATTCTTTTCTTTTTTCTTTCCGAGATAAATAATTTTGTTTCATAAAGCACCTCCAGTTACAAATATTTCTTCACCTGTGATATGAGTATTATCAAGGGAAGTTAAAAAACATATCAAAGAACAAATCTCATTTATGCTTGCTATCTTTTTTAAACTCGTAAATGCCTTTTGAGTTTCAAAATATTCTTCTCGAAATCGAATATAGTCTTTTAAAAAGTAAGAATTATCTGTTTCTACAGGTCCCGGAGAAATAGTATTAATCAAAATATTTGCTTTACCGACTTCCATTGCCACAGAACGAGTTAAATTTGCCATTGCTGCTTTTGTGGCAGAGTAAATAGAACCGTTTTTTAATCCAATGCGTGAAACATTTGAACCAAGTAAGACTATATTTGTCTGAAAGTTACAATTTTGTGATTCATGAAGCCTGTTCTGTAATAATCCTTTCAAAAAATGCACTACACCCAGCAGATTTACCTCAATGATTTCTTGAGTAATCTCAAGGCTTGTATCAACAAGTGGTTTATGGTCATAGCTCCTTATAGCAGGTAAAAATACTGCAGCTAAATTCATGATTTCTTTTTTTATAAAAACATCATTAATTTTTTCTTTAAAATCATTAAAATTTTTTATATCTGACTGATATGATAATACTTTAGAATTTGAGATTAAATCTCCTATTCTTTCCGTTTTGTTATGGTAAAACAAAATGAGATTTTGGACTTCTGGAAAGATCTTTTTAGCAAGCTCCGAGCCAATACTCGAATTTGCTCCATAAATCATGTATGTGTCAGGTTGTTTCATCATTTATATACTCATCTAAAATCTTGTTTGCAAGGAAAAACTTGTCGCCCTGATATTGAATACTACTATCTTCGTTTTGATTTTTTTTGATGATGAAGATTTCTGAATCCGTTTTGCCTGCCATTTTTAAATCATTGGCTACTATCATATTCAAGTTTTTATTTTCCAACTTCTGATGAGCATTTTTTAAGATATTTTCACTTTCGGCTGCAAATCCTATTAAATATTGTTTGTCTTTTTTTTCTCCCATTTCTTTTAATATATCTATTGTTCTAACAAGTTCGATTGTAAGATTTTCAGATTTTTTTATTTTTACTGGCGAAGGGTTTTGAGGTGTAAAATCAGCCACAGCGGCACAGGAAATCACACAATCAAAATCAGGAAATAATCTCAACACTTGGTCATGCATTTCTTTGGCAGACAATGCTTGAATACTTTTTACATAATAAGGCAGTTTTTCTGCAACTGAGCTATAAATCAGTGTTACCTGCCCACCACGGAGATATGCTGCTCTAGCAAGCGCAAATCCCATTTTTCCGCTTGATATATTGGTGATATACCTCATTGGGTCGATTTTTTCTATAGAAGCTCCAGCAGTAACGAGAAAAGATTTTCCCTTTAGATCAGCTTGGTGATGTAAATATACCTTGAGAGCATAAATTATCTCATCTATTGCGGGCATCCGACCTTTTCCCTCATATCCACAAGCCAATCTACCAATTTCTGGTTCAAGAAACATAAAATCAAAACTTTTTAATTTATTGATATTTTCTTGTAGAATAGGATTTTCATACATATTTACATTCATAGCTGGGACAATCAATTTGGGGCAACTAGAAGCCATTACTGTCGTTGTTATCAGATCATCTGCTATTCCGTTCGCTATTTTACCAATGATATTTGCAGTGGCAGGGACAATAACTATAATATCTGCCCAGTCTGCAAGTGAGATATGCTCAATATTCGCTTCATGATTGAATAATTTATATGAAACAGTATTCTTTGTAATTGATTGAAAGGTCAAAGGTGTGACAAACTCCATTGCAGATTTTGTCATGATTGTCTTGATAATAGCACCTTCTTTGACCATTTGGCTAGCTAACTCGACACATTTATAAACAGCTATTCCACCACATAAACAGAATAATATCTTTTTGTTATCTAACATATTTTATCTCTCTTTGACCAATTTTTATGTTAGGTTATTTTTGTCAATCTCTTTGTTTATATCGGATATTAATTATGACAATACCCCCCCTTTTCACAAAGAGGGGGTAAATTTCCTGTGTAAATATTTCTATTCAATACTCGCCTGAGCAGCTGCCAATCTTGCTATTGGAACTCTAAAAGGTGAGCAACTCACATAGTTCAAGCCTACTTTATGGCAGAATTTAACAGATTCGGGGTCACCACCGTGTTCACCACAGATGCCAACTTTTAAATCTGGTCTTGTTTTTCTACCTCTTGTTGCGGCTGTTTGCACAAGCTCGCCAACACCTTCTTGGTCGATTGTTACAAACGGGTCATTTTTCAGGATATTTTTGGTGATATATTCTGGTAAAAATACGCCAGCATCATCTCTTGAATAACCAAAAGTCATCTGGGTTAGATCATTTGTCCCAAAAGAGAAAAACTCAGCCTTGCTGGCTATTTTATCTGCTACAAGACAGGCTCTTGGGATTTCTATCATAGTTCCAACTAGATAATTTATTTTATCGCCTCTTTCGGCAAAAATTTTATCAGCAGTTTGTCTGATGATGTGTTCTTGATTCTCAAATTCTGCCAGAGTTCCTATCAGAGGAATCATGATTTCTGGAACCGCTACGACATTTTTCTTTTTGAGGTTCAATGCAGCTTCGATGATAGCTCTGGTCTGCATTTCGGTTATTTCTGGATAGGTGATACCCAATCTACATCCTCTATGACCAAGCATTGGGTTGAATTCATGCAAAGCTGAAACTCTTTGTTTGACCTTTTCTAAAGATATACCAAGCTCATCGGCAATCTCTTTTTGTTGTTTTTCTTCATGAGGAACAAATTCATGAAGTGGTGGATCAAGCAAACGAACTGTCACCGGTAATCCATTCATAGCCTCAAATATACCTTCAAAATCCTCGCGCTGATAGGGCAAAATCTTTTCAAGAGCTTTTTTTCTACCTTCGAGATTTTCTGCTAGTATCATCTCACGCATTGCTTTGATTCGTTCCCCTTCAAAGAACATATGTTCTGTTCTCGTCAAGCCGATACCTTTTGCCCCAAAACTCCTTGCAAGAGCTGAATCTTTTGGTGTGTCTGCGTTGGTTCTGACATGCATTTTGGTATGTTTTTCACATAAAGCCATCAATGCAGCAAAATCGCCAGATACATCTGGAATTTTTGATACTACTTGTCCTTCATAAACTTCACCACGGGAACCATTCAATGATATAAAATCACCTTCTTTGTATACCTTTCCTTCTATGGTCATGGTTCGTTCTTTGTAGTTTATTTGAATGCTACCAGCACCAGAAACACAGCATTTACCCATTCCACGAGCCACTACAGCTGCATGAGAAGTCATTCCTCCGCGTGCTGTCAATATCCCTTCTGAGGCATCCATACCCGCCAAGTCCTCAGGAGAGGTCTCGATACGACACAATATCACCTTTTTCTTTTCATTAACCCATTTTTGAGCTTCATCTGCAAAGAAAACTATCTGACCTGATGCAGCTCCGGGTGACGCTGGAAGTCCTTTAGCTATCACTTTGGCACTTGCTAAAGCTTCGGGTGTAAAGACTGGATGTAACAATTCATCGAGTTTATGAGGTGGCACACTGAGAAGAGCTGTTTTTTCATCTATCATACCTTCTTTGAGCATTTCCATTGCAATTCGAACTGCAGAAGCTCCTGTTCTTTTGCCAGAACGGGTTTGCAATATCCATAGCTTATGGTTTTCTATTGTAAATTCAAGGTCTTGCATATCTTTATAATGGGTTTCCAGCTTTTTTTGTATGTCGTAAAGTTGTTGATATACATTAGGCATTACCTCTTCTAAGGATGGATATTCTGATTTTCTTTTTGCTTCGTCTACATTTTGGAGTTTTGCCCATCTTTTTGAGCCTTCCAGAGTGATTTCTTGAGGAGTTCTGATACCTGCAACGACATCTTCACCTTGAGCATTGAGTAAAAATTCTCCATTGAAGATGTTTTCGCCTGTTGCTGAATCTCTTGTAAATGCCACTCCTGTTCCGCTAGTCTCGCCCATATTTCCAAAAACCATTGCTTGAACATTTACGGCAGTTCCCCATTCATCCGAAAATCCGTGCATTTTGCGATAATAGGTAGCCCTATCGTTCATCCAGCTATCAAAAACTGCATAAACTGAACCCCACAACTGCTCCCATGGGCAGGTAGGGAAATCTTTATTCAATACTTCTTTGACTTTTGCTTTGAATCGTCTGACCATTTCTTTTAAATCTTCTGCACATAATTCGGTATCTTGCTTTACACCTTTTTCTATTTTCATCTGGTCGATTATTTCTTCAAAGGGGTCATGATCTTCTTTAGATTTTGGCTTCATTCCTAAAACTACATCACCATACATCTGAACAAAACGACGATAACTGTCCCATGCAAACCGTTCATTTCCAGATTTTTTTGCCAATGCCTCGACTGTTTTGTCATTTAAACCAAGATTTAGAACTGTATCCATCATCCCCGGCATAGAAACCCGTGAACCAGACCTCACTGACAGCAAAAGAGGGTTGTCTAAATCATCAAATTTTTTGTCCATACATTCTTCAAGAAATGCCACTGCTTTTTTTACTTCTGGTTCGAGGATTACGCGAACCTTTTCTTTGCCTAAACTATTGTATTCAGGGCTTACTTCTGTTGTGATGGTAAATCCAGCAGGCACTGGCACGCCTATCAAGACCATTTCACATAAATTTGCACCTTTTCCACCCAGTAAATTTTTCATGCTGGCATCGCCTTCTGCTTTGCCATTGCCAAATAAATATACACGTTTTTTGTCACTCATAAACTGCTCCTATATTAAAATTTTCATGGAAATTTTGATTTTCTTGGTTATTTTTTATTCCATAACGGATCAAGATATCTGTTACCTATTTCTTTGCCACCAAACCACAGTTCTTATGAAATATTAAATTTATCGACTTTTCGGACTGCGGTCATTTACTATCCCTCTCCAAAGAACAAAATCCAATAGAAGTGACAAAAAAATATTTTTGCTATTTTTGTCAAAACATATTTTATTATTCAATTTACTCAGCATTTATTAGATATTTTCCGAAAAGTTAAATTTTTTTTTCGATTTTTTATCCCGTAGGAGCCCTCTCCGAAAAGTCAAATTTAATTAATTGTTAACATACTATGCTCATGCCAAAGGTATGTGAAGCTAGGTAGAAAATGATGTAAAAACACAAAACCGCATCCCGTAGGGATGCAACCAATCAACGGAGGCCTCTCCGAAAAGTATATTAATAAAATTTTACCTTACACATGCCTTTAGGTATGTGAAGCTCGGTAGAAAATGATGTATAACCACAAAACCGCATCCCGTAGGGATGCAACCAAGCTATTGGCACATTTTGTAGCATCCCTACAAGATGCAACATGGTGCATATATTCCTTTCTACAGAGCTAATATCTCTAGGCAAACGACTTTTCGGAGTGGACTCCTAGCGGAAAATGAAATGTGTTGTGGTAGCATTATTTCTACAAAGCCTGATTTCCTAGCGGAAAATTTAATATAGTCTTGGTGTCATACTTTCTACAAAGCCTGAATCTCTATCGAGATAATCATAGATTGTTATTATTACTAAATTATTCCGTAGGAATTCAGGCTTTGTAGAAAATCTGCACCTCTGACCCCATTTTCTTTTCCGCTAGGAAATTAGCCAAAAAAATGGTATTCCCCCTAATTTCCATTTATTCTATCTCATTAAAAATGTATCTTGGGTCATATTCAATCTCATATCTTTCCAATAATTGCTTGTATTCCTCTGTCATAGTCTTTTTATTGTGATGCTTTTCTTGGCTATTGATATAATTTATGACCTCTTGAAAATTTGACCTGCTACATGAAAAAGCTCCATATCCCTCCTGCCATGAAAATCTACCATGAGCTAAACGATTTTCGTTTATCCATAAAGAGCTTTTTTGTTTTATTCTCTGGACAATAGAGGAAATAGATTGTGAAGGTTTGATACCAATAAACAGGTGTAAATGATTTGACATACCACCTATACAAATCATCTTGTGTCCCTCATTTTGAACGATTGCGATGATGTATTTGTAAAGCCTGTCTTTCCATTCATCCTTTATCAAGGACATTCTATTTTGAACTGCAAAAACGATGTGAATATAAAGCTGTGTGTAGGTATTGCTCATGTTTTTATCTCCTTTTTCATTATTTATTTTAAAACAGGTCGTCATTATCCTACAAAGCCTGATTTCCTAGCGGAAAAATAATCTGGTCGGGACATCGAATTTCTACAAAGCCTGAATCTCTATCGAGATAATCATAGATTGTTATCATCATAAAAAAATCCAAATGAAAATCTCTCACCGTAGCAGAAATCTCCGATTTCACATATTCCGTAGAAATTCATGATTGAAAATCTCTCACCATAGCAGAAATCTCCGATTTCACACATTCCGTAGAAACTCATGATTGAAAATCTCTCACCGTAGCAGAAATCTCCGATTTCACACATTCCGTAGAAATTCATGATTGAAAATCTCTCACCATAGCAGAAATCTCCGATTTCACATATTCCGTAGGAATTCATGATTGAAAATCTCTCACCGTAGCAGAAATCTCCGATTTCACATATTCCGTAGAAATTCATGATTGAAAATCTCTCACCGTAGCAGAAATCTCCGATTTCACATATTCCGTAGAAATTCATGATTGAAAATCTCTCACCGTAGCAGAAATCTCCGATTTCACATATTCCGTAGAAATTCAT
>Ga0099364_10004843_pt1 | contig 20257 bp, 4 predicted proteins | sample TergutTh196P3_FD_73070 | JGI IMG/M metagenome (GOLD analysis project Ga0099364, IMG submission 73070) | Microcerotermes parvus P3 segment gut microbial communities from Pointe-Noire, Republic of the Congo - Th196 P3 | ecosystem: Host-associated > Arthropoda: Insects > Digestive system > Gut ... | reverse complement strand
TAACGGGAAATGAAATCTCTTTTGACCAGGAGTTTTAAAAGGTGTTTATAACGGAGAAAAGAACCTATTTGCCATTTTACAAATTCTTTTTTAAATATCAGCACCAGTACTATAGCTGTGGATATGGCTGCGGTCAGGCTCAGGAAGAATATCTTTGGCACAAAGAGCAAAAAGTTCCCCCCACGAGCTCCCACTATGCTTTCCGGGAGATTGAACATCGGGATGAAGTAAATGATTGTCATCAGAACGGTTAGCAATGCTAAGCGTTTTTTAGTCAATTGCATATTTTTTCTCACTGTTCTCAAGTGCCCATACATTTTTATTCACAAGTAAGCCTGCGAACACCCATAGGAGCTGGCTTGTGATTGGGAGGCTGATGTTAAAAAATGCTTGTGCTATATATCCTACAAAACTTGCAAAGACAGGCATTAGCAGGGGGTTCTTAAAAGCTTTTGGTATAGCAATCACAGCAGTTGCGCCAAGGAATACCAAGTAGCTCGCAAGTCCCAATATACCTTGGCATATCAGAATCTGGAGGTATTCATTATGTGCCTTGTCATAGGGTTCTCCATAAGCATTGTGCGCTTCAATGGGGAAAGCATACATGAATGTATCCGGTCCTGTTCCTATTATTGGGTTTAAAGGAAATGCTCTTAGCGCATTGCGCCATATGTATACCCGGTTCGTCCCGAATTCGTCTTGGATGTTCCCATGCATGACTTCCCTTAATTCGTATATGATTCCCGCCTGTGATTCGTTTTCACCACGTCTTCCAAGGATTTCCACACCACCGATACCGGCGGTGATGCATATGACGATTAGTATGACTCCGGCTTTCCATCTCACGGGATCATCGGGCTGAGGTTCTTTGGTTTTTATTGACGTGAGCAGTATTGCTAAAATAATCGATGCTGCAAGTATTATCATATACAGGCGTAGGCTTACTAAAGTTCTACTGCCGAGTATATTTACTTCATACAAATACTTTTGCAATGTGTATACCGCTATCCAGGATGATACCAACCACAAGCTTTTCCCCAGCACCCTTGCGTTCTCGATTATAAAAGGTATCATCAGAACCATCGCGATTATGACCCCTACGCGTCCTGAGTCGGCATCTGCAAGCTCCATGAGCCAAAAATTAAGGGCACTACCCACTAGCCAGACGTATTTCCATTTGGATGTCATCTTGATGTACAAAAATCCGCACAATAGTATTGCAGCGCATACATATGTCGAAACTATATTTACATTACCCAAAGTGCTGCGAAAGAACATATTATATGAGTTATATTCTGCATAACGTATATCGTTCGTTGGCCAAAGCTTTAGAAAATCCATGCCATAGAACTGGAGAATCCCTATTAGAGCAATGATTATGGCTGATATGCCGAATAATACAAATTGCTTTTCGGCAGGTTTGTACCAACGAGCGGTTATTAGGAATATCGATACATAAAAAAGCTGCGTTAAAAGACCATCATAGCGTTCATTCATTCCAATCCACACACTTGTCGGCAGACCTTGTAGGTCTATCATTTTTTTGTATGGAGATAACAACGCTGATGCTAATGTCACGAAAGCAAAAGCCAGTATTGCCCATTCAACAAGTCTAGGTCTTTCCCTTATCCCCAGCCTAGGTTCATTGAGGATTCTTTTTGCCCAGATAATTGCAGCTGTTAACAATACTATAACCATATATACAACAAAGAAGACATATTTATGCCATGTCAAGCGATAATAGCGGTTACTGTTCAAGTACAAAGGTTGGATGCAAAGTATCAAAAAGACCAAAAATCCCGCTGCTCGGTTGTGCCATATATCCATTTGCGCATACATCGCTGCTTTCCTGCGTTCCGGAAGTGTCGATGCTTTTGATTTCACTTTTGCCATTCTTCCTAACTCCTACCCAAGTTAATTGGAAAGATACATCTCTTTTGATACCCGTTCAGACGACAAGGATTGGCTATCTAGCGCTGCAATCCAGAGCTGTTGCATTATAAATTAATAAAAACTATCTAAGCGCTGTTTCCTTGTTCTCCGGAATTCCTTCAGTGCTTGATGGTTTGAACAGCACTTTAAGCGTTTGCAGTATCAGTCGGAAATCTTGCCATATCGAAAAATTCTCAATATACATAATATCCATCAACAATTTTTCGTCCGGTGCTGTGTTGTATCTGCCATGGATTTGAGCAAAACCTGTCAGTCCTGCTTTTACTTTCGTTCGCAATGAGAAGTTGGGGTATATTTTTTCATATTGTTCAGCGATTTCAGGTCGTTCCGGCCTAGGTCCTACAAGTGACATGCTGCCGGAGAGGACGTTGAACAATTGCGGGAGCTCATCTATCCTTGTTCTGCGGATAAATCTCCCTATAGGCGTAATCCTATTATCATCCCGGGTAGTCAGACGCGGTATTCCATCGTCTTCTGCATCGGAACGCATGGAGCGGAACTTATACAGTGTGAAAAGTTTCCCGCCTTTGGTTACGCGTACTTGTTTATATATTGCTTTTTCTCTGTCATATAGATAGATTACCATCCATGTAATGATCATCAACCAACTGAGAAACACCAAGGCTGCCAGGGAAATTACTATATCCATGCAACGTTTCAAGAATTTTGTTCCTATGTCAGGTTCCGGGCTTTTCGGAAGATACATTGGCGTGTCGGAAAACCATGTTATCTCAGCTGTGTTTATTAGTATATCAGAAAGCTCCGGCAAGATATACACGCGTTTGTTATGCCTAAAGCAGTACTCCATCAAAGTGTTCCGCTTTTTCCCCTCAACCTCCATGAACATAACAGAATCAGACTCATCCATGTAGTTCTGTATCGTTTCCACAGATTCTCCTTGTGAAACGACCTGTATTATTTCAAATTTTTTATTGTTTCTTTCGACTATGCTTTGATACTCACCGGTTTTTTTCGTCTCTCCATAGATAATAACAGCTTTTTGCACTGGGTTCAAATAGTAAAACAGTTTGTCTAACAATAATATTGACGGTACTACAATGACAGTTTGCACCAATATCACCGCCAAAAATCCCAATATAGGCAAAAGGCTACTTTCAATGAGGCTTAACATTAGATATTGCAAAGTGTTTGCGACTATCAGGCTTATTAACCATGATAGGATATTTTCTGTAGGCTTGAGGCTGCCGATTAAAAACGCTTGGAATATCCTGCACAAAAAATACAAGTACGCTGCATATAGTATAAGAACAATATAGTTCCCCCAATAATAGAACAATGTCTGTTCATAGAATATATTTTGTCCCACAAAAAAAACGCCTAATACGATTGCAAAGAGCAATGTTTTTGCAAAAAAGAGCAGTATATTTCCCATTTTCTGAATCACGGGCAACACCTCTGGCGTAATTCATGTTCATTTTTACGTATTAATGAGTATACGTTGTTTCATGTAATACGTCAAGATATACAAACGCATCTATTCGATACAGTGTCTTTCGTCATAGGCAGCTTAATCCATTAGTACGATGTCGAGTTACATATAAACAGTGCGGAGGAATCGTTTTCCCTCCGCACTGCGACTATTTCTATAAGGGGACGCCAAAGGTTCTAGTTGCTTGATGCACCTAGATGGTGGCATAGCTCAGGCTATCTTCTGCCATCGTACATTCTGAACATTATTACTATGCTCTGTTCTCTTGTGACTTGGGATTTAGGAGCGAAAGTGTTTTCCGCAACTCCACTCATAATTCCAGCAGCATATACCTGCTCGACTGCGTTTATCGCCCATGGGGATATCTCATTGTTATCAACAAACGAGATGCTTCGCTGGGGTAAAGTCCACCCCAATTGAGTTGCCATGCGCACAATTATCAATGCGGCTTCTTCTCTTGTCAGCAATCCTGTTGGGTTGAATCTGTTCCCTCCCACACCATTGACAAATCCCATTGCAGCAGCTTTTTCAACATATTCATCTTCGGTATCGCTGAATTTGTACCGTTCCAAAACCACTCTTCCGCTCAAGGTCTCATACAGTGTGACAACCAATGCACTGTATTCTGCTCGAGTGATGTCTGCTGTGTAGTTCGAACGGAGCTGCTGCGGTACCAGACCTGCTGCTATCGCAAGGTCTATCATCCCGGTTGCCCATCCGCTGCTACCATAGCTGGAACCGCTACCGGTTCCAGCACCGGTACCCGTACCTCCGCTTATAGTTCCGGTGGCTGTCCAATTGGCTGTAATCGTCACATTAGTCGCCGGCATAACGAATGTCGTTGTTGCGTTATTTGGACTTAATAAGGTGGCTCCGCCGGATGATGACCAGCCATTGAAGCTATAATTGGCGCGATTCCCTGCATGCAGTATGACAATTTGACCGGCAGTGTATCTGCCTGAACCTGTCACGCTTGCATAGCTTCCGTTTACAGTCACTGTGTATGTGCCGGTGGTCGATTGGTTATATGTGCCTATTACCAGATAAAAAACATCAGACGATATGCCGCCGATAGTAAGCCTGAGCGGGTGCGCGCCTTGAGGTGTCGTATTTGTTGCATTGATTGCAACTGTCGTATAGTTGCTTGTTGTGCTTGTTGTATTCAAAGAGATACCATAGACTGAATTGATATTCTCAAGCTGTATCCGCGAACCGTTGCTTATGTTTTGTGTAGTAACATAGAATGATGCTTGACCTGATGTACCTGTATCAATAGTGCCATTTTGTGTTCCAACTGTTATTCTTCTTGAAACATTGTCCCAGTGGACGTTCACTTGCTGAGGATTGTTTGTCACGGTGTATGATCCGAAGTTAGCGACATTCACATTTACGTTTCCTGCTGATGTAACGTTTGCCAGATTAATCGTATATGTACTGCCGGATCCAGTCAATGAGCCTCTAACAACCGAGCCTCCTGCGTTTGATATCGTGATGTGACCTTCAGTTAGACCTGAAACATATTGATTGAATGACAGTCGGATTGCGGTGCTGTTGGAATAACCGCTGCTGCCACCTATTTGCGTTGCCGTAAACGTAACCTGATTTGTGCTTGCTTGCCAATTTGCATTGATGGTTACATCATGTGCCGGCATGATAAACACGCTTGTTGGATTATGGTACTGCGCAATGGCGACCGTATTGGCAGTTGTCCAACCGGTGAATCCATAATCTCCTCGTGTTCCTGCATGAATGGTCACAAGCTGTCCGGGTGAGTATCTTCCGCTTCCTGTTTGAGCTGCGGAACTATCGTTGATTATTACCGAGTAAGTGTTTGCGCTGCTGCTCCCGGGAGCTCCCACTGACAGGGTAAAAGTATTCGATGTTACACCATCAATGGTTAATGTCAGCGGGTACTGACCTTGCGGCGTGGTTGTTGTCGTCCTGATTGCGACAGTGGTGTTGTTTCCTGTGGTATTCGTCGTATTAAGTGATATACCAATGCTGCCATTGGGATTATTGAGCCGTATTGATGAACCGCTTGGGATATTCTCTGTGTTCACATTAAATGTCGCTTGACCTAATGCCCCCTCGTGCAATTGCCCACTTTGGTAGCCTACTGTAATCCTCCTTGCATTGGCATCTCTGTAAATCTGCACGAGCTGCGGATTGTTGGCAACCATATATGTACCAAAGTTTGCAATGGAAACGTTAATCGTTCCTTGTGCCATTACATTCGTCAGCATCAAAGTATAGATGTTGCCTGTGCCGGAAAGTGTCCCTGCAAACACTGCACCTGTTCCATTTGTGATGCTGATGTGACCAGCCGTTATACCGGTGATAGGTTTATCAAAAGTGAATTGAATGCCTGTGCTGTTGGTTTTCCCATCTGCTCCACCAATCTGTTCTGCGGAGAAAATTACATAATCCGATATAGCAGATCCCCAATTCGCGCTAACGGTCACATTTGCAGCGGGCATGATAAACACTGTTACCGGGCTGTTAGCATCCTCGAATGTCAGTCCATTAACCGACGTCCAGCCACTGAAACTGAACCCATTGCGCATACCGGCGCGTATCGTCACTGCTTCGCCGGGCGAGTATAGTCCATTTCCGCTGTTACCGGTTTCGCTCCCCAGCACAACCACAGAATATGTTGTTATTGGCGGGGTTACTGACTGAGTTGGATCTATGACAAGATAGAAAACATTAGACCTGATGCCATTAATGCTCAATCGCAAGGGATGGTTTCCGGGTGGTGTAACAGTTGTGGTTCTGATGGTAATGTACGTGGTATTTCCAACGGTAGCTGCTGCATCCATTGTAATACCTGTAACCGAATTCAAATTCATCAAAGTGATTGAAGAGCCGGGCGCAATCCCGGAGGTTGTTACCGTGAACCTTGCTGAACCTGCTGTCCCTGTGGTCAACAGTCCACTTTGCGCTCCTACAAAGATGCTCATGCCGCTTGTGTTTTTGTATACTCTCACTGTTACCGGATCGCTTGGTTTTCCGGTTACGATGTATGTGCTTAGATTTTCTATGCTTACTTTTACGTCTCCCTCTGTTATCACATAGGGGAAGTTTATTGTATATATTCTGCCGGAACCTGTGAGTTCGCCTTTGACAACCTCTCCTGTGTCGCTCTCGATAATTATGTGTTGCGCTGTGAGTCCCAAACCTGCTATTGATCGGTTGAATGTAAGCTCAATACCAGTGCTATCAGCAACTCCGCTGGCTCCACCCACTTGGACTGCTTCAAATGTGATGCTCTCCGGTGGCGCGGTGTATTCCGATATAATGATAATTGCAGATTTACCGGCAAAATTACCATTTTCACCTGCAACCGCTTTTATGCGCACTTCGTATACTCCGGGATCCCCAACGAAAGTAGTAGGGTTGGAGCAACTTTGCCAGGGAATCGGAGGGAATGGTTGCGGGTTTTCGTAAGCTCTGTATTCCATGTCTGTGGTTGTGCCGCTAATTCTTGCGCTCATGCCTGCTGACGTGGGGGGAACACCTGTCAGGTTGTTTGGAGGTTCAGGTCTATCCAATGAAATAACTTGAGGTTCACTATCCCTTGTCAATACACCGTCGCCTTTTCGGATAATGTTGATGATTTCATCCATCCATGTGGGGTCGATATCTATCTCATCCACTCCTGTGAAAACTGTGCCACCATTAACAAGCTGCTCTATGTCGTTGATTTTTATGGTATAGCTTGCATCTTCATCGAAATTCATCAGCTTTTCATCGATGTAATCGATTGTCACTTCCGGTGTTGGTTCCGGATCTGCTGTCCACTCAGGCACAGTGATGAGAGCGTTGAGGCTTTTGAAATTTCCGCCAATCCCAGCTACCGCCCGAACGCGTACTTCATAATCCCCCGGCGGGACAGTAGTTTCAGGGTAGAGACAGCTTGTCCATACATCAGCGCCTCCCGCAGCTCTGTATTCCATAATAGAAAACGTGTCTTTTATAACACCCATTCCTGCATAAGTGACCGGGGCTTCGGCAGATAGTTTCGGTACTGCCGGTCTTGCAGGAATCGGAAGGTTTTGCGATTCGCTGTTAATCGTAGTTGTTCCATCACCCATTTTGACAATGCTAATGGTTGTCCCCATCCAAGCTTCACCAATGACAATTTCACCACTTGGATCTGTCAGCACAGCAATTGCAGCATAATTAATCCTATATGAAGCACCGGGAACCAGATTTGTCAGTTTTTCGTTTATGAAATCGATCGTTGCCGTTGGTGTTGGTTCAGGTGTGCCTGCTTGAGGCTTCACCTCTATTTCCAACGGCAGACTGCAGAATTCTTCCAGAATATTGCTAGCCTTGTATCGTACTAAGTAGAATCCTATTTGGGCTTCTACTTCAGATGGGCTCATGTAATCTATCCAATTATCAGCTAGCAAAGGTGATCCTGAATCTATGATCACAAACAAATCATCGTTTTTTGCTTTGTATTCCATATCATCCATCATACCAGTTATTTTGCCATATGTGCCTAATATGGTTTCTGGAGGCATTGTTAACACAACTGTGGACAATGGTGCCGGTTGCCGTGCTTTTATTACCAGCATCTGTGTATCACTGTCGCCTGTTACCAGTCCATCACCCTTACCAACTTTGATCAATTCTATGGTTGTGTCGAACCATTCTTCTAGTATCTCAATCACTCCTGTATCATCGGCTACTACTATTTCGCCATTGATAAAGTACTCCTCTAATGGTGTGAGATTTATCAATGTTTCTTTTTCATAGTCAATCAGTGATGTTGGTGTTGCTTCTAAAGGACCGGGGCGTGGCGGCACTGTCACAGGAGGTGCTGACAAGCTTCGGAAGTTTCCATTAATGCCTGGATTTGCCCTATATCGCACTTCGTAGACATCAGGTTCAACATCAATTGTTTCCACTGCTTCACAAGGATACCAAGTGTCTATGCCGGGCGGAGTTTTGCTATACTCCATTTGAATGGTTGTTCCTGTGATTTTTCCATCTTTACCTCGGATTTTCGTTGGAAGCACACCTGCCAATCCCGTTGGTGGATCAGGTCTTTTCGGTATTATCAAGGTCTGGACTGCACTATCCAAAACATCCGGCACTGTCGCCGGTGGTATTGGATCGACACCATTTTTGACGATTTCCAACAATTGATCGCTAGTCCAGACGCCTAAGAGGTCAAAGATTTCTATTTCTGCTACTCCTGTGAATTTCGCAAATGAAGGTATAGGTATTCCGCCTTGGCTAATTGTATAAGTCTCATCGGGGTCAAAACCTATCAATGTTTCGCTGATAAAGTCGATTTCAATATTCGGCGTATCCTGAATCCGAGGCAGGACTTCAAAGCTTATATCTATGCTAATGCTTAATTCTTCAACTTTTACATTTGCGAAATATATCCCAACGGGCAAACCTATTGCCGGTGCTATGGAGAAACTGTCGTTAGCCCCGCTATATATTCCGAACATTGATGCCGGTTGCGGATGGTTGAACATCTGATCATCGCCGTAGACGGTAATTGTCAGCGTAGGAGTCCTGGTTGCTGTCGTATTAGTGATTCTAACATTTCGCGGTCTTTGCTCTCCATATCCAAAAGTAGCAGAGCTAAAGTCCCATTCCCAAGGATCCAGGTAATAGTCAGATACCCCACGAGGCAGAACGGTGATTACTGCTTCATGGGACTGCAAAACCGCTCCCGGAGCTGTTTGAGTGATTTGACAATAGTAATGATAAGGACTGCCACTCAGCAGCAGATCTGCTGCCGGTATTGTTAGAGTATTGTTGGTCGGCAACGATGATGTCAGCGAGACAGGTATCCCGTCTACATTTTGAAACCATTCATAGTTTACCGGATATGATAAATTTGAGGCAGATGCTTGAACTGACAGGTTTACGCTTGCTCCCTCGACAATAGTTGTATTTTTTGGTTGATTTTCATCCAATACAGTCAAAGAGATACTTCCATCTAATGAAGTAAATGCACGAGACAGTATTATCCTATCCGGATTAATGCTGACTATAGTAGCAGGTACTCCGTTAATATATACAACAGATGGCATAGCACCTAATATCGTTGCTGTATCAAAACGAAACAAGCTTTTTGCATCCAAGGTAACTCGCACAGTATAGCTAGTGTTTGCGAATAAACCGCCTAAGACGCCCACCCATTCAACATCAGCTATTTCAAATCCTCTTGTGCTGCTTCGCACAACATAGCTTGGCGTTGCGCCGATTCTCGGTGGTGTCACATATATATTCACATATTCGATAAATGAGACCGGGATATCAGGTACATTGACCAATTGGGGATAATCATCGATTCCCGGAACAAGCGCAAAATCCCAAGTGTCCGGTGGCAGCGGTGTGTAGATGAATCCTACATAACAGCTCGAATCGTTCATATCTGAGCCATCAAGCCTCACTATCCCATTAGCGTTTCCGGTTCCACCTCCTACCCCTTGTTTTCTTCGTGAAGTGCTTCCTTCGTCAATCGGTATTCCATTTATCCTTTGCTCTTTATCACCAAACCAATAAGAAGCATAATCGATATTTCCATCATTGATTCCGCAAATACCCCCAAATCCTATTGTTGCTACGCTTATAGTGATTTCTCCCACATTGTACACGCGATTGACAAGCGCCCCTTCACTGTTGTAGCCGACAATTCCTCCAACGCGTTTGCTGGTTGCATTTACAGTACCCGCATTATAGCAGTTTTCAACAACTCCTCCATACCTGTTCTCTCCAACAATTCCTCCGGCTCCGCTTAGGTTGCTGCCATCAAATCCGGTTACAATGCCTTCATTGTAGCATTCTTGAACAATACCATGGTTTTCACCACAGATTCCACCAACACCGCGAAAGCCTCTTGCAGACACTTCTTGTATGTCTGCAAGACGGTTTATCGAGCTATAGAGGATACTACCATTGTTTCTACCAACGATTCCCCCAACAGAGTATGTGACACCAGCTGCTCCTGTTGTGATAACCCATATGACCGGGTCTATGAGCCTGACATGCTCCACAATCGCAGGATCCTCTACCCTGACAGGAGTAGGGGATGTTCCCGGACTTCTTCCCAGAACACCGAACAGACCAATGTGGCGATTCTGTGTAGCCGTAGTATCAATCGTCAAATCAAATATCGCAAATATTTCGCTTCCATGTTTCCCGGTAAAGGTTCCCAGAAACGGATTGGTCGCTGTTCCAATGGGTGTCCATTGTCTACCGGACAGATAGATATTTGATGTCAGCTTTATGATTTTCCCGCTAAAGCTAGTTCCTGCATTAACAAGCTGCGCCAACCCCGCCAGTTGTTCAGCAGAATTAATATAGTACTCGTATATGACAGATGCGCTCCCTGGAACTTGTGCATTTGCAACGGTATACCAACTCGTGTCTGCCACTTCACTCCAATTTGCAAGCGTCCCTGCCGCTTGCGTTGTCAGCGACATGGGCGTGAGCAAGGGCAAAATCACCCCAAGCATTATCAGAAGCGTTAGTAGCATCCTGGTATTATAGTGTGCAGTATTAGTTTTATACATAATGATAACCTCCGGGGATGTTTATGGGTTTAGCAATGGTAAAGCGAGCATTGCTACATCGTATTTGTAAATCTATAGAGCATTACAGCTAATTCAGCGCGAGTCATGTAGCCTTGGGGAACAAATGTGTTATTCGCTCTTCCATCGATTATTCCTGCTCTGTAGAGGCTTATAACAGCACCGCGGACAGCGGGATCGATAGACCACTCATCAGTGAAATTCGGTGCTGCTCTAACAAGGGGATATCGCAAACCATTGGCGCTAACCATACGATTTATTAAATGTGCGAGGTCTTGCCTTGATATGAAGCTTTCTGCATTTATTATTCCCCCAATGGGAACGATGCTGTTTTGCCGCGCCCATTCCAGAGCAGCATTTCGACCGCTCAAACTCTTTCCGTCAGAAGCCACAATACCTGGTCTACCGCACAGCCGATATATAGCATCGATTGTTTCTTCCTGGGTCACAGAAGCGTTGGGTCTAAACAATCTGGGATTCGCTGAATTCGAAGCCATCCATCTTCTCTCGCTGACAAATGATACTTCCAAGTAAAACCAATCACCTGAGCTGACATCATCATAGACCTGTACCCCCACAGGTGGTTGCGTTGGAATCGAGCTGCTTGGAGCAGTAATTGTAAATGTTGCGCTTATCGAAACCCTATCGGTAAAGTGCACTGCCAACGTATATGATCCTGCTCCCAGGGAGTCTAGGTAGCCATTAACCAAGGTGAGCATAGTGTATCCACCTAATCGTTCCACAGAGTAGTGTTCATCTATTGTCAATACTTTATCATTGAGACTTGCATAACTGAAAAGGCTGAAATCACGACGTGTTATATGAGCAAACTCTGCTCCGGATCCTTTTTGATAGCTGCTCCCGTATGTAAAATAATGCCCCGGTGTCGGTATTACCACAGCTCCGCTCGACCAACCATCTGTAATACCCGTATAGGTAAAGAATGCAGTCACGGTTGTGCCATTATTCGGCATTGTAAACAATGTCGTCATTTTGTTCATATCGGCAAATTCGCCACCATTGGATGAAGTCCAACCTGCGAAAATATAGCCGGTATCCGGATGTGCACTGATTTCAATTATCTCTTCCGCTCCTTTGTTGCTGCTAATTGATGCAACCGGTGTTTGTCCATCTTCAAGGCTTATCCTACCACCGGGATTTGCTCTGATAGTGAGCGCTTTCGGGTCATAGGGCAAGACTCGTATTATGAATGTCGTGCGATATGCTTCTAATGTCCCACCGGTGGGACCGTCCGTCCATCTTCCATTTTGAACAGTAGCAACCATTTTAACAATACCCGGACGTTGCGCAACTAACATCCCACTCACAGGATCGATATATGATGCGGTTTCTCCGCTATCATCTGCACCAATACTCCATTGTATCGGCTTGTCGTGAGGTATGACAGTACCATCCAATCTCAATGGAACACCCACATGGGCTGTTTGGGGAATATCTTTGATACCAACAACCGGTTCGAATTCAGTAACACTGACAGTGAAATACTGGGTATAATCAGCATCTGCAATGTCTGTGCCATATCCCCATTGTGCATCGGATCTTCCTTTGAGAACAGTGGCTTCAACCACTAGGATTCCCGTCTGTATCCCCGGAACTACCAGTGTTCCATTGGAGCTTACAACCGCACCTGTTATCGTTGACAGCTCATCAATTAGCCTCCAACCGGTGATTTTGTTGTTTGTGGCATTGGATGGCCACACTGTGCTAAGTTCAGTAAGGTTGATCGTGCCACCTATTGGGACAGAAGGTACAGCAGGGTCAAGCGTTATGCTGGTCACCGGAACAAACACCGACGGATCATAAGGATTGGCAGTTACGACAACTGTTGTTGGCACACTTGTGATTTCGCCTGACTCTGTTGTAGCTGTAACTGTTATAGTCGCGATTCCGGGCGATACGCCGATGATTTTTGCACTATATGGTTCAAGGGGGTTCAAGATGTCCACATAAGCTATGCTTGTATTGCTGCTTCTCCACACTAAGTCCGGATAAGGCGCAGCATTGTTAGGATGTACAATAGCGGTGAGCCAATCAAATGGATTCCCAATATCCGTTGAACCTTCATATTCCATAATCAGCGTAATCCGCGACTTGTCCAAAGCAATCGCCGATATAGGTATTGTTCGGCTGAGAACATGGACACGGCGAGATGCGAATCTAGTTCCATCTATCGTTGATGCTGTGATTATCGCCTCCCCCACGTCAATGGCATGCACGACACCATTGCTGGAAACAGATGCAATGTTTGGATTGCTGCTGCTCCAAACGATTTCTTGGTTTGCGCTGGTAGGATAAACCATGGCGCGCAATTGTATGGTATAGCCTTTTTCAATGGTTGTAACGATTGGTGTATAAGGGTTTTCAGGAGTGGATGGCGCAATGAGCACATACACATTGTTAGCCAATGCCCTATACCCCCGCCAATAAGTTAAAGGGGGGAGGGGCCACCCGGTGGAGCTAATGCTAGGAAAATAATCAAAATATATAACGAAATCCCTTGCAGTATTCTCAAAAATCCTTGCGTTATGCGCTGTATTTGGTATTTGTGGTATTGTCGGTGCATGACCAAAGAAATGAGCCTCCACGAGATTGTTGCACCAGGAAAAAGCATTCAAACCAACATAAACAACTGTAGACGGTATAGTTACTTTTGCAAATCCGCTTTGGTATGCAAACGCTTCGACATCTATTCTAGTTAGAGGGAATGACATTATTTCCGCAATATAATCCGGTGGATAGCGGCTAAAATCAATTACCATCCTTTCCGGAATAACGAAACTGCGAGGAGGAGTGGTCTGTTCCCATACTTCTCCTTTTAGTATCCTCGCTTCCCATTCTGAAGTGGTCATGTTATAGAATACGCAAAACAACACCCCGAATGAGTCTGCTGTTTCGCGTCTAATATCAAGGTAAACATTGCCATCACCTGTATCGGATACCATGATCGTTTCCAGAGATCTGCACCCTGCGAAAACGCCTTCTCCAATGCTTTCAACCCTACCGGGTATCTCAATTTTCTCCAAGTTAACGCAACCATTGAAAGCATAATCATCAATGCTTTTTGCTTTGTCGAGCTTCATTGCAGCTAAGTTGACACATCCGTTAAATGCGTATTTCCCGATATACTCTACATCCTCGGTGTTTATGCGGCTCAAGTTGATATTCCCATAAAAGGCATAATCTCCAATGCTGGTAACACTCGTATCTCCCCAGATTTCTACATCTGTTAGGCTAACGCAACCACTAAAAGCGTTGTTTCCTATATGGCTGATGCTAGTCTTCCCGGGTCCGTTGACTTGGTTGACCAATGTGAGGCTAGTACAATCAACAAAAGCATAATTGCCAATTGCGTTGATTCCCTCACCAAACGCGACTATCTTGATGCTATCTCGAAATGGATGCCATGGAGCGTTGTTGTTGCTTGTACCCCAGTTGCTGGGCCATTGGGAAGGATCATTACTGTCGACGAGAGTGATTTCCAGGTATCCGTCAGATGACAGTCTCCATTGCAGATTGCTCCCAAATGCTCGAAATGTATAATCCGGTGCAGCTTTCAGGTTTGGTAGCATTGCCGAAAATACCGATAATGCCAAAGTCACGACCAATAAGAAGCTGATGGTCTTTTTCATTCTGGATTTCCTCCCGCTTGCGCTCCAGCGCGCAAGATACTCTAAAGTTTGTGCTTAGTAATGGCGATAAAATAGTATATATCCCTACGGTTTTTTTGAACTATATGATATCAAGACATGTAAAACCCATGTTTATCATTCTCATAATATATCGGAAATAAATCCATCAATATTAGCACATATGCCCGAGCTTGAGTATTATCCGAGCATACAAAGCATCTGCTAATTGACATTGCGAGGTTGCATCATTTGGGGAGGTTTTAGGATGAAAGCTATTAAGAAGACTATCTCAGCACTGCTTGTCCTTATCATATTATCAGGTTTAATGCCACTTGGAGCAAATCCGGCTAAAGGAGCAATGGTACGCTACACCGATATAGGTGGTCATTGGGCAGCAGCTGTGATAAACCGGTGGAACACTCTTGGATTCATTGACCCGGAAATATTCACCGGGATGGAGTTTTATCCAGATAAGCATATTACAAGAGGCGAATTTTTCGCACTTATCATTTCATCATTGGGAGCTACAGCAAAAGCAGATATCAGCGATTTCACCGATGTGATGCCCAACACTTGGCAATATGATATTGTAGCAATAGCTAATCAAATGGGTATAGCAAATGGTTATCCTGACAACACCATGCGTCCGGACAACACACTCTTGCGCCAAGATGCAGCAACGCTGGCTGCCAGGGCTTTGGGAATGAGTTCTGTTTCAGATTGGAGTTTGTCTCGTTTCCATGATGCAGCTTTCATTGCACCTTATTCTATAACGTACGTCTCGGCTTTTGTTAGCCAGGAAATTATGGGTGGTTATCCCGACGGTTCCTTTCGCCCTCGAGCATATTTGACTCGTGCAGAAGCAATTAAGATACTCGACAATCTTTTTGTCAACGTCTATATGCCGGAAAATGGACTTCGCAGCGTGTATCTCCAAGGTGGTCTTCTTGTCGCATCGGCAGGAGCTGAGTTGCGTGATGTGATAATAGATGGCGATGTCATAATTGGCGATGGTGTCGGAAACGGAAACGTAGTTATTTCTAACTCAACGATTAATGGTCGCCTTATAGTGAGAGGTGGAGGACCTGAAAGCATCACTCTATCGAATACCACTGTTAGCAAAGGTATGTATGTCGCCAGTTTCGGAGCTAACACTCGTGTTGCTGTTGCAGACAATTCAACGGTTCCTGTCTTGGAAACAGTATCCAATGTCACAGTATCAGGAAGTGGCGTGTCCGAAATCACGATACTTGAAAATGCTGCAAGAAATTCAATTGTTCACCTAAATGGCGTTTCATTAGACAAGCTAAATATAGATGGTCCGGGGAGCTTGGTGTATCTGGACTCCGGTCATGCCATGTATGCCAGTTTTGACAACGCTGGCCAAGGCGCTCGCCTAGAGTTAGCAGCGAATACCTCTGTCGGCCATCTTACTATTTCCGCTCCCGGCGTAAGCGTCACGGGTAATGGGAGCGTCAGAAATCTGATAATCAACAACTCAGGAGCTATCGTATCCCAATCCCCGGAGTTTTTGACCATAGGTCTCAATATTATCGCGACTGTTGCAGGTCTGTCTGTCTCCAGTGCCGAATCTCAATGGGCAAACAACAATATTGACCGCCTTAGCGCTATCAGTAATCTAAAAGTTGAGCTTCTTGGCAATACCGACAGCAGATCTCCTTTCGACCAGTCCCCGCTCTATTTAACGATGGTTGCGGGGAGCAATGCTGCCGAGGCTCATATTACCCAGTCTGCCGCAAACCGTGTTCCTCTTACCCAAAGAAACAGCAGATGGGCATATTGGGTCGGCTTCTTCGTGCCTGCACCACCTGAAGCTGCAAATATGGCCTCGGTGACATTTACATATGCGGATGGGGATCCCATTACGCTACCGCCAAGAGCGCTGGATACCTACAACGGGCGGCAAGGCTTGCTCATTTACCTCCCTGTGTTTCGCGAACCAAACAGAGAAACCGGTGTAGTCAAGGAACTTCTGTTTATTAACTGGGGTGGTCATTTGACCGAAAACATCCATTTTTTGAGCACCACAATGCATTTGGCAACTCTCAACAACACTCAGCTAGCGACTTTGCAAAAAGAATTCGATGAAATGATCATGTATAGCATTCAAGGCGACACCTTGGCATATGCCGGCGCTGAAGCTATCCGTCGCATCCTCGCATCTGACAATCCTCTAGGTCTTTCCGGAACATCCAACAGGGGACTAGATGCGATAAACCGCGCTGTGACCACTCCCGAAGCTAGGAGCATAATCGAGAACACTGTTTTTGCCCTTGATTTAACAATAAACACTGCAGGGAATAGCCAATACTCTGCGCTCTCTGATGCAGGGAAGCAATATGTCGTTGATCAGGTGCTAACCGCGAGGAAAACCATTTTTGCTAATCCAGCTGCTGTGAAAGCAGCTTTCGATAAGGCGGTTCAAGCTCGATTGGCATCTGAGACTGCTCTTTTAAGTCAAATTAACAATTCAGCAGATCCCGCTGCTTTGCGTAAAATTATCGAAACAACTGCAAATGCAGCTATTTTGCAATTCCAAACCGGAGCCTCTCCCTATAGTCGCTATACGGACAAGCAAAAAAGCGATATGGCAGAGTATCTGTGGAATCTGCGTCAATATCGCTCTATCCAAGATATAATAGATGCTATCCGGAAATATTTAAGCGATCCGGCAAACATCCCCGACGAGTCGGATCCCAATCAAATGGAAATAGTCTCTCTGGTATACAAACCAGCTGCTGCTCCAACGAATTTCTCAGTAGGGTCGCCACCTTTTCCGGCGACATTGGAAGTTACAGTTAGAAACACTTCAGGGCTGACAAGGTTGCTCAGTGCCGCCGAAATCAGCTTGCTGACTCTGGAACACAGCTGGCGGACAAATCCCGGTGCTCCCATTGCATCCCATGTGTTTGAAAATGGCATTTCAACATTCATTGCTCTTCGCCAAGGCAGCGATACGTTGACTACAAGCCATCGCAGCAGCGGGAAGACCGCAACAGTCACGGTCAATGTAAGAGCACCCATCATAGCGACTGCATTGTCCTTTAAACAACGTGATATTATCATGTACGCCGGCGATGTTATAAACCTTTGGGACACCGATCAGTATTTGAATCTTGTCCCAGCCAATGCCACTGATTTAACCTGGATTAGTTCTGATGAGACAATCGCAACCATCAACAGTATGGGCATAGTCACTGCTAGGCAGTCAAAAAGCACCCGTCCCACTGTCATCACCGTAAGCTCTAGAGGTAACAACCTATCAGCTTCTACGAATCTATGGGTGTTTGAAAACGAATATGATATCTTCGTTGATCCGGAAAGAATCTCGCTACAAGCCGGTTCTTCAACCACACCGGGGCAAATACGTGTCATCACGGCATCTCTTTTAGGTTCCCACAGGGTTCTGCGATGGGCGGTTGCTGTCCATGACGACGATGAATACATCTCAACAGATATCGCATCGGTGAGCACAACAGGGATTATAACCGTAAAGCCAAATGCTCCGTCAGGTACATACACAGACTTGATCAGAGTCGAGCTCTTTGATCGAAACACAAACAGTGTCCTCTCTTATGCGTATGTCACAGTCGTAGTGCGTGAACAAATCAGCTATGAGCTGGTTGTCACTCAAGCAATAGTTCAAGATAGAACCAGAACAGGAGTCCCGTATTCTAATTTGGTTTCTGTCGAGCCATTAAGCGATGATTATGATCTACCTGATAAATTCATTTGGGAGAGTTCGAATCCGATTATTATGTTCTCATTGGACGATGGAATTACTGCATATCAGCGTCTCGAAGCTCCTCCGGGAGTAGATCCGCAAATTGTTACAAACGGTATTGGCAGATCAACAATTTCGATATTCACCAGTGAATTTGGCCCGAGAGCTGCGGAGGATCGATACATCATTTCTGCACCCCGGGGAGTAACCGGGATGGAATTCTATCTGGAAAATAGCTCTGAGGCGATGAAAGATCCCCCTGATTACGGACGTATGCTCGAAATGATCAACGGAACCACAAGACAGATCCGCGCATATGAGCCTGGGCAAGAAGACCGCTCCATGGCATGGCTTATGTATTGGACAGACCCTCATCGCACAGCTTCTTATGCATCTGCCAATACCTTGTTAACATACAACACTTCTTCAAAAATACTCACAGCAACCGCAATGGGTCTAGCTCGCGTTGTTGTGGTTCCCACTGTTGCGAATCTGCCTCCCGGTTGGGAAATGGTGCCCGGTCAGGATGACGGAAAATGGTTCGGTCGCGGCAATATTCCATTGTTTGTGCTGAGAAGTTCCTTACCTATTAGCCATCCTGAATATAATCCGGCTCATAACAACCCCGACAATATCGCCCATTATGTTTTTAACCCTCTAATAGACGAAACCCTTTCCGGCTTTAGGCTCAGAAGCGCAACGGGTACTTGGTTGTCTTGGAGCGTTCTTGATCCCAACGCAGTAATGCAAGGCATCCAAATCATATGCGATGTCAATGGTAGACCTCTCACTAGAGCAAAAGCAGCCACAGCAACCAATGACACCGACTGGAATCCTGATAGTATTCCCTTAGTAGCAAAAACAGCTGACTCCAGTGGCAGCAACGAGCTGTATGTTTGGATTCAACCTAGGGCTCCTCAGATCAATCCAATGATTTTACCTCCAGCTCAAATTGTCTATAGCCAATACATGAGCTTTAGCCCCGGTATTGATTTAGGCATTGCCAACAGACCCGCAATAACTTACGAGGTCATTGGAGACTTTACCTATGCGGATACCGATGGTGTAGACATCGATTTGAGTACAGGCAGCTTACTGCAACCACTTAAGTTTGCAGCATGGACTTTGATTAATGGCGCCGATCGTGTAGAAGCTGCCAACCGAGGTCTCACCTCAATTGTATTTGGTAGATTATACTCTGAAATGCCTGTACCCGGAGCATTGCCATATACAATCACCTTCGATGCCGAGATGAAGTATACGACGAATGAAGGGTTTGTCAATAAACTTGATCCTGCTGCCGGCGGCCCATATTACACACACGCAATCCCATTCACAGATCCGCAAAATCCTGCAAAATACACTTTTGCAGTCATAGCCGACCCGCCTTCATCATTGCCCCCTGTACCGATTAGCCTCGGCCCTCCCGGCGTTAATCTATCAGGAGTACAGAGCATAATCGATGCAGCTGTTTCAGCGGGGATTCACTTACCAACAGCGAGTTTTACAATAATTGGCGACACCTCTGCTTTTGCCGTTACCGGCTCGACAGTCATATTCATTCAACCACCTATTGTTCTTCCTACATTTGTTCTAATAACTGATATTTTAAACGGCAGCATGTTGAGAGTGGACTTCACCTTATCAACATCAGCGCCTATTGGTATCTCACCGGGCATTGGATCGATTCCTATTGGCGGGTTTTCCATTGGTGGTGTCGAAAATGACTCCGATACTTTCGCTTCTTTATCCCCTGAATCCGATGCTGGTGCTGATCTTGCAACCGGGAGAGGACGCAGTTCCAACGAAAACGAAGCAGGTGGAGAAAACACTGAAAGCACGATTTCCTCTTCCGAAACGCCACAGCCCGCAAAACCTGCGCTCACTGCAATCG
>Ga0099364_10004842_pt1 | contig 20258 bp, 22 predicted proteins | sample TergutTh196P3_FD_73070 | JGI IMG/M metagenome (GOLD analysis project Ga0099364, IMG submission 73070) | Microcerotermes parvus P3 segment gut microbial communities from Pointe-Noire, Republic of the Congo - Th196 P3 | ecosystem: Host-associated > Arthropoda: Insects > Digestive system > Gut ... | reverse complement strand
CTTCAATCAGTTTTTTTAGTTCCATGGCTCCCTTTAAAACCTCCTATATATTATATAGACAAAAATCATAAAAAAGTAACCCTATCTTTTGCATTTTTTTTTATTTTTTTTGTGGGGGTGATTTTTTTGTTATTTCTTGGGGAGGGGGAGGGGATATTAATTCCTTTCTAACAGATATTGGGCAAGGTCAACCAGCTTCTTCTTGAACCCATTGGTTAAATAATCGTCTCCGTTTTTTAAAAGGAAATCTACAGTCCTATCTAAGAATTTGATGATGTAGTCTTTATACTCTTTTGTCTCCTTTTTCTCGTCACGGAACTGTTTTATGAGACCTACCAAGCTCTGCAAATCCTTTCTTGTTGGGTCTTTTGCAAATTCCATCAGACCTTTATTGATAGCTTTGCGGATATTGACTTGGATTTTCTTTTCCATGTCAATGATATCGTTCTTTTTTTCGTTCCATTTGCCTTTCTTGATCCAAGAGTAAATCGTTTTTTGACTAACTCCCATTACCCTTGCCAAGTCTTTAACCTTGATATTACCTTCTACATACATTCTCTCGCATGTCGCCTTTTGATGCTCTCTGTCTTGTTTTTCGGACATAATACCTCCTTTATCTTTTTCGATTTAAATGGCGGTTATATATAAGATATAATTAGATTATAATAGCTTACTTGCTAAAAATAAAAATTTTTATTGACAAAAATCAACAAATAAAATAGTTGGTATTCTATGAAAGAAATTGACATTTTATTCAATGATAAAAAAATAGTTGAGAAAATACAGAAAAAATTGCCTAAACTATTTCACCTTGCAGAATTAGAGAGTTCAAGAGCAGGCAAAATTGGAATGGAAGTTGGTTCTTTAAGAGAAAAGATAATATCTGCATTACTATTATTTGTATTTAGCGAAGAGAATGTAAAGACAGATATACCTATTACAGAACCGGAAATTGATGTAATCTTATATGGAAATCCTATTTCTATAAAAACGATATCTGGTAAAAATCCGGGTGGTGTAAAACTTATATGGACAGTTGATACTCAAAAGGCAATTGAGTTTAGTCAGAACTATGCTCCTATCTGTCATCTAATTTTAGTTCATATAAATTGGAATAATATAGGTGGGTTTCACTTTATTTCAAAAGAGATACAAAAAGACATTTTAAAACAACTGGGTCATGAAAGATATATCAAACTACCAAAGCAAGGCACCAATCCAAGAGGTGTAGAAATGTCTGCAGAAGCATTTCAAGTATTAACGCAACATAATATGACTAAATCTATAATTATCGATTGGAAAAAAGAAGAAATAGAGTACAAACCTTTTGAGAGGTGGATAAATTTATGGCAAATAGATTAGAAAAAGGTACTTTTACTAGTTCGTTTGGTACTAGAGGTCGTATCAACCATGATTCCTCAAAATTTTATAATTCTAGGTTGTATCGAGAATTAGAAAATGAAGTTAATGTTTCCAAAGAATCAAATAAGTTCCCAGACATTCTTTTAAACAAAATCATTTTAGGTTCATGTGAAAATATGAAAGAAATCCCAGATAACTCTCTCCATTTGATGATAACTTCACCGCCATATAATGTATCGAAAGAATATGATGAAGATTTATGTCTGAAAGATTATTTAGAACTACTATATAAATCCTTTTCGGAGACTTTTCGAGTGTTGGTGAATGGCGGTAGAGCTTGTATAAATGTTGCTAATTTAGGTAGAAAACCGTATATTCCTTTGTCGGACTATATTTCAAAGATGATGATTGAGATAGGCTATAAAATGCGGGGTGAAATCATTTGGAACAAAGCAGCTAGTGCTAGTCCATCAACAGCATGGGGTAGCTGGCAAAGCGCATCAAACCCTATATTGAGGGATGTACACGAGTATATTCTAGTTTTTTCAAAAGGAGATTATAAAAGAGAAAAGTTAAAAATCAATGAAAACACAATAACTAAAGACGAATTTATGGAATGGACAAAATCTATATGGACAATGAATGCAGAAAGTGCTAAAAAAATCGGTCATCCTGCACCTTTTCCGGAGGAATTACCTAAAAGACTGATCAGACTATTCTCTTTTACAAATGATGTCATTTTAGACCCTTTTATGGGTAGTGGTACAACTGCACTCGCAAGCTTGAATGAAAGTCGTTTTTTTGTGGGGTATGAAACGAATTCTAATTATATTAATATAGCCAATAAGAGAATAGACAAAAAAATAAGAGATAATAATTCTGTGTTGTTTAATAATTAGTGGATAATATGGATAAAGCATTTTGCAATAAGCTCTGTTTTATTGGGAATGACATGCTCAACTTGAGTATATGCCTGAAGCGGTGAAAGTTGCTCTCCTTCTATCGTAACCAACGATACTCTTGGTTTGTTATTCCAATACTCCACATACCGATCCAACTTCTCGGTGAACTCATCCCATGTTGGAAATTTTTTACCAAATTTCCGCACTAAAGTTTTACTATCCATGTTCTTATACATTTCGGGACGACTCTCTGGGTTGTTTCCACACCAACTCAAGAAGCTCTTTTCAAAAGCAGAGATGCCATATCGCCAGAAGGGTTCTATTGATTTACTTTCAGGATTACCCGGTATCGTAAAATGGCATTCTATTCCCAGATTCATATATAAACCTTTATCGCCAGATTCCAACATTCGTTTGGCGATTTTCTCGTCTGTGGTTAGTCTGCGTTTGCCTATAGCCTCATTATAAAACACCCAAGGTGCATAATCCACGTTCTTGTAAGCAGTGCCATTGTCGACCCTGATCTTCTGTGGAGTTCCAAATCTGCTGATGGCATCCATTAAGCTATTTTTTACTGCACCTTTATTTTCAGTCAAGCAGGCTCTATAACCGACAATCGTTCCTGTTGCTACGTCCACCCAGAAGATAATCACAGGTCGAACAAGATATCTTTTACCATAATTTCGATGACAATAGAAGGGGCTTTTAACGAAAAAATTGGCGTGATGCCCGTCGCTTTCATACAGCTCACCAGGCATCAAATCGTTGATTCTGACATTATGAAGCTTGACTTTATTCTTGGTTTCTTTGGCACCTTTTCCAAGAGATTTTGTGAAAACATTCTTTCTAAAATCTCTCACCAATAGCTGAAGCGTTCTCGGTGAAATCGGAAGTTGTTTATCCATCATTTCATACTGATCTACCAGAAATAAGTAAATCCAGTTTGGGTCTAAGTCTCTTTGATCTATCGCCAGTTCCATTATCCAACTTCTCAGAGAAGCATCAATTCGGCTCTTCCTTCCACAATGCCTATAGCTTTCAAGTAAGCTAAATGGACTATCCAAGTCACCACCAACTCGAAGCATTCTTTCCCATGTGATTATAGTTGGCAATGCAAGTTTACTGACTTTCAATTGGTTATAAGCCTCAATGCAGATTTCTCCGTTATGTAGCTTTCGGACGAAGCTTTCACCGCTTTCGCTATACTTAAATCCTTTGGCACTATACTCCATGCGATAGCTTATAAAGGTTTTCACTATCTCATATTTCGCCCAAGCTCGGACTCTGTCTTCTTGCCGAGCCACCTCCCAAGCCGTTTGACTTGGGTCTTGTTGTGTATCTGCTGATACATTCGGGTTGCAAGCACTAAAATCTGCCGTAGCAACCTCATTCACTCTGTCGCTGATTTCAGCGTTTTTTAAGCATTGAAATTCATTCATTTCAGCCTCCAATTACTTGTAATATAATTAGTTATCATTACCAATTGGTGCTACTATACAAAATGCCGTTTTCTTAGCAAGTTGTTTCTTCGCTTTTTCGAAGAAAAAGAAAATTATTTTTAGTTGCTATATGTTTATATATCATAGAGTTATAAAGAGGTGCAAATGGTGAAGCCTTAGATAGTTGGAATAGATAAAATCGATAGATTATATCAGAGAAAAAAGCCGACTTTTCGAGCATTTTTAGCAGGAATTCACAGAGGCAAAATTTCTCATAAAAAATTTCACATCTTTTTCTGCCGATTTTAAGTAAAAAAATAAATTTGAATTTTTTAGGCTTAAAAGAAAAGTTTGAGAAAAAAACATAGAACTTCGTTTAGAATAGAAAATAAATGAGTGATAAAAACCCTTTAAACACCGAAAAAACAAGGAAATAAATTACCCTTTTTTTACCGCCTTTCTTCCCATTATGCAGTTGGGGCAATGGTACCTAAGGCTTACGAATGACATTGGCAATTTATAGTCATAAGTGACACGACCAGAGAGACTTGAGGTGTCTTAACCCTAAAATGTGTGGAACTTTCCTTCGTATTTTCTCAAACATTATCGTAAAATATACCCCTTTTTACCATTTCTATCGAACTTTACTTCGACACTATATTGACATAACGCATTATATATTAATCATATACAATATGTTTGTATCTCTCAAACTTTATAAGGGGGGCATAAAAGGTTCAAGCATTGCCAATTTTAACCATGCAAATCCCATTTCGTTGTAAGCCTCAATAAAGTCAGAGTCAATTTTTATTGCCTCCTTAAACATCGCAATAGCTTGTTCATAAGAATTTTTATCATAAGTTCTTGACGCTAGGACACTATATGCTTTTCCAAAATTATTAAAAATGTCTGCACTAAATGTATCTAACTTTATTCCTTCATTAAACTTTTCTATAGCTTCATATAAAAAAGTATCATCATTTTTAATTATTGCATAGTTATGCAACACTATGCCCCATTTATTGTATATATCTGCGTTGTTGTTGACGAGTTCACTTGCTTTCTTATAATTTTTCATTGCCTTTTGATACAATTCAACAGCTTTTGTTTTATCTGTATCGTTTCCAATTTTATTATTTGATTCAAATGTTGATAAAGATAAGTAAAAAAAAGTTATTCCACTAAATAGGTAAGCATTTGCTTTCTCTTTCGTTGATACATTATTTGATAATTGAAGCATCTCTTCAAATTCTTTCTCTGCTTTTTCAAGGCTTTCTTTTGCTTTCTCCTGATTATTTTTCTGAAAATGCAATATGCCTAAATTGAGAAGTGCTAGTCCCATGTTGTAGTGTGCTTCAGAATAATATTTGTTGTTAATAATTGCTTTACTATATCTTTCGATAGCATTTTTATATAATCTCATAGCATTTCCATCGTCTTTTTCCGTTAACGCCATGTTATATAAAATATACCCGCATGCGTTATATACATGAGCTTCGTTTGGATTGGATTGCAAAATATTCTCAAATACTTGTAACTTTTTATCAATAATATTTATATCATGATCCAAGTTTTCTTTATGCATTCATTAATCCTATTGCTTCTTTTGCTGTTTATACGTCATACTAAAGATAGTATCTTGTAGCATTTTTTTCACAGAAGGTTCATCCCAAGCTTTTAAGACCTCTATCATTGACACCCCAAACTGTTGAATTACTTTTTTTAATACACGGTTGCTTTCGTCTCGGGCATTTTGTTCGTCAGAATTTTTGATAGCGTTTTGATACGAAGTGTCTTTCATTACCTCAGTGCTTATATCCTCTAATTGTTTACGAACTTTGTCTATATCTGTCCATTCTATTCCGAGACTACCTGTTTTTTCTAAAAACATGGTGATGAGGTCGCTGAGATTTATAAATTCAGGCTCTATCAGTCCTCCACCTTTTGACACGGGAACAGGCTCTATTTCAGTATCACTATCATCTAAAATTAATTGCATATTATTTAGAGCTTCCAATCTATAGCTATCCAAATCTATTGTTTCGAGTATTCCTTCTGCTAAATCTTCTTCTGGTGGACTGGGTAGTTTTGGCAAAAGTAAGGTCAAAAATATTGACAATTTTTCCCATTCCGAAGAGCCATAAGGCAGTATCGCTGCGAGAAAATTGTAGGTGCGAACAAAAGATTTCACAGAGCCTTTAAATTTCACCATATCTTCTATATCAAGTTCATTATAGTTTTCTACACTTTTATTTAGAATTGGCTCAAAAGCAGCTCTCTCCATATTATTTAGATATGCTTTTACTACTGCTTCTACTTGCTCGGCACTATACACTCCTGTATTTTGCATGATGACTATTAAATCATTTAGTTTGTTGGCATCTGTTTCACCGCACAGAAGAGTGGTGGTGTAATATTTAGAAAAAGCCTCTTGTATGATTTCAGGGTCATTATAAAAGTCAACAACGCAAGTATCAACTTTATATGGGTAAGCTCTATTTAAGCGAGATAGAGTCTGCACTGCTTTGAGGTCAGACAAACCTTTGTCCACATACATGGTATGCAAAAGCGGCTCATCAAATCCTGTTTGAAATTTATCAGCCACTACTAAAATACGATATGGGTCTTCTTTGAAATTTTTCTCTATCTGTGAAGCTGGAAACCCGTTTACTCTATCCTCTGTAAATACCTGCTTTGAACCGTCAGGTAAAGTAATTTCCTTTTCTCCAGAAAAAGCAAGAATAGTCTTATAAGGGCTATTTCTCTTGTTCAATGCTTTTTTAATGGCGATGTCATATTCGATAGCTCTCTTTATGCCATCAGTAACCACCATCGCACGAGCTTGACCCTTGATCTTGCCTTTGGATATAACCTGACTATGAAAATGCTCTACGATAAATTCTGCTTTTTGTTCTATCGTGTATTGATTGCTTTCTACAAAATATTTTAGCTTTCTTGAGCCTTTCTTTTTATCAAATAAGGGGTCATTTTCGACTGTTTTGATGATATTGAAATAACAATATACAGGAATATAATTTTTCAGAACATCCAATATAAAACCCTCTTCTATTGCCTGTTTCATAGTGTAAGTATGAAAGGCTTTATGTTTTATGTCATCACCCTCTTTATAGGATTGTCCAAACATTTCCAAAGTCTTATTCTTGGGTGTAGCAGTAAAGGCAAAATAACTCGCATTTTTCATCAGCTTTCTGCCTGAAATTATCTTGATTATCTTGTCCTCTATATCCTCTTCAGCATCTACATCAGTGCCAGATAGGGCTATATTCATTTTCGCAGACAAACTTCCATTTTGGCTACTATGAGCCTCGTCAATGATGATGGCAAACTTGTTTCCTTTGTGAAAAGTATTGATGTCCTCGATAATATACTGAAACTTATGAACAATCGTTATGATTATCTTTTTACCATCTGCGAGCAGTTTCGAAAGCTCACCTGAATTCACAGCCCAGCCAATGATGTTTTTTACCTGAGAAAAGCTTTTGATAGTATTCCTTATCTGAGTATCAAGGTTTACCCTATCTGTCACTACAATTATACTATCAAATATCTCTTTGCCGTCTTTTCGGAGGTTTACAAGCTGATGAGCTAGCCAAGCTATGGAATTTGACTTTCCACTTCCAGCACTGTGCTGGATAAGGTATTTTTGACCAGTTCCGTGTTGATAGGCATCTGTTAGTAGCGCCTTTACTACCGACAACTGGTGATAACGAGGGAATATCTGCTTCGACTTGCCCTTTTCTGTAATCACCTGCACATAATTCAATATAATATCCGTCAGCTCATTTTTACTTAATATCTTTTTCCAAAGGTATTCTGTCTGAAAGCCACTTGGGTTTATAGGATTTCCTGCTCCTCCATTGTTGCCCATATTAAAGGGTAAAAACCAGCTCGCTTTACCTTTAAGCTCGGTGCACATTTTGATAGTAGCCTCATCAATAGCAAAATGAACTATACACCTTTTGAATTTCAATATCAAGGCAGTCTGGTCTTTTTGCGGGTCTCTATCTTGTTTGTATTGCTCCACAGCATCTTCTGTGCTTTGCTTGGTGAGATTGTTTTTTAGTTCGCAGGTGATTATAGGTAAACCATTGATGAATATCACAAAATCAAGAGAATTGTTATTGTTTTTTGAGTAGCGAAGCTGCCTTGTGACACTGAAAATATTCTGCTGCCAAAGTCGCTCTGCTTCGGCACTAGCTCCCGTAGGAGGCACATAAAATAAATCAAATCTCTTGTGCAGTTGCGGAAGACCATTGCGAATGACAGAGATGATACCCTCTGTGGCTATCTGCTGAGAAAGCCTCGTCAAAAATGCTTGTTTTTGAGATTCATTGTTTATGATATTGAGGTCTTCCAATGCTTGCCTCTGAGTAGCTATCAAAAAACGGAATAAACGCTGTTCGTCTATTGCGAAGTCTTTGTTGTATTCTGATGTGTCGCCGTGTTCGTAGCTGTTTTGCTCTATAAGATGGTCTATGATTATCGTTTCAAGTCCTTTTTCGCTAATGTCGGTGGGCATTGGCTACCTCCTGTATTACTTTTTAAAGGGGTCGAATTCGACCTTTTTAAAAATCTATGTACTTTTAATTTATTCTCTTTAATATAAATCACCAATTTTTCTATGATCACAGAATTAAACATTATATAATGCCTCATCTATCCAACATAACGCATGTCTAAATTCAGTTTTTATACTCTTATAGTTAGGTTCGTTAAAGAATGAATTATATATTTGTAACAAAACAGATAATATATAATCTTTGTGTTCATAAACTATTGGGGACTTTATCCCTTTTATAGCAATTAATAAGTGTTTTATCTTTACATCATCCTGAGGCATTGATAATCTTTCGTTAACTACATCATTTAAAAACCTTTCTTTAACTTTATATGCTTCAGTTTCTTGAAATGACAATACTGTAAATTTTGTAACTTTGGACTTTATTCTTTTTAATAGATCATTTTTCGTTTGGTTTTTAATCTCTAATTTCTCAATATAATCCACTATCTCATGGAGTTTCCCACCTGATAATTTTATGTAGTAATAAATAGGAAAATTTGATGTGTTTTGATATGGGATTTGTTTTATGTATTCTAGTGGAGATACAACCGTCTCTTGTTCTAAAAAAGCTCGAATAATGACATCAGAATTAATCGCTACAGGTTTTGATCGTTCTATTATGAAACCTTCTCCTGTTTTGATGTTATTAATATCACCAATAATTTTTAAAGTAGGCTCACCTCCCGTTTCAACAAAGCGGCCTTCTTGGATAAATTTAATTTTTTCTATCAATTTTTCGTCAATATGCAAGGTAGTGTTTTTTCCAGATAACTCTCCTTTTTCCAAGTCTAATAATGCCATATTTGATAAACCAATACTTGTCGCCTTGTTCAAAAAATCCATCAATAGATTAATTGATTTATTTTTTTCATTTTGAAGTATCGCATATAATTCTGTATATTCTATATCTTTACTTTGTGAATTATACCTATAATAAATTGCTCCTTTTCTTAAACTTTGATCAGATACTTTACATATAGCAGGTTTAGAATTTATAGGGAATGTATAAATTATTCCAAATATTTTATCATGAATTTCATAACACGTTTTCTCCCATGCTATCTCTGGAGAAAAACTGCTACTTAGTCCGTTGCTCCATTGAGCATTGTCTGTATTATTGAACTCTTCTTGTATTTTTTCGGTCAATCCAATTATATATCTTGGATTATTTCCAATTCCAAAAATTATATATCCTCCCTCACGATTTGCATATGCAGCCATTGTCTTAAAATACTCATATCTACTATGCTTCCATCCAAAAGATTTTTTAAACTCGATTGTGGTACTTTCATGTGTCCCAATAAGGTTTTTATTGTTTTTTGATAATTTAAAAATTTGTTTTAATACTTCATCATCAAAAGGTTTCATTATATTCATCATTCTCTTCTATATCCTCATCCACCTTGTCAAAATCACGCACAACAACATCCATCACATTCACCTGACCTGTGACAACATCTGATATAAGACAAGGTTTATATTTATTCAATAAAGCTATTTCTTCTTTTATTTTATCAATGGCTTTGTCTATTAAACTGCATTTTTGGTCGAGGTAATTTATGATTTCGATTTGGGTATCATGATTGGGAAACTTTATTAAGCAATTTTTTAAAATTGTCTGTGTTATACTATAGACTTTTATCCCATTAACCTTCTTTTGAATTTGAGACCTAAATGTAACAGAATCAAAATAATATGCAATAAATCTATATTCCATCTCATTTTTGGGACTAGCAATAATTGTGTGATAGCCAGCAAATGTCTCTGTTGCACTATTTAAATATGTGAAATTACCAGACCCTGCAATATCTTCAGAAGTATCTGCAAAGACAAAATCACCTTGTAGTAATAATGACTTAGGAGAGCTTTCTAAATATTTTTTCTCTACACATTTTAAGTTATGCTTCATTGGATCAACTTCAAAACCATATTTTGAATGTATTTCACCATAACTTACGCATGGGATACCTTGGTCTACTAAATCGTCTTTGGTAATGCTTAACCCTTTATTAAAATTAAATATATGTCTTAATTTAATCTTTTCACCTACGATATTTGAAATAACAGAATTTATAATTTGGTATCTATACTCCTTCAGCAACTCAATCTGTTTCTTTTTATTATTAATTACTTTATTTATCTGCGACACTTTCCAGTCGAGGTATTTGGCAATTTGAATTTGTTCAGTAAGTGGTGGGATAATGGTAAAAAGACTTTTAAATACAAATGGATAAAGTCTTAATCTACTTTTAATTAACCCTGTTGAATATGCCTCAAAATACTGTGCCATTTGTTGAGTCCTTATTAAGTAATGTAAATATTGAGGGTCTATATTATTAAAAAGTTTAAAAACAGCATAAGAAGGGCTCACAACCCCCTCAAATTGTGAAACCCCCATAGCTCCATTCCAAGCAAGCATAATATTCATCACCAAATTATTTTTATTTACTATATTATAACCGGTTAAACTTTCAGCAGCAAACATTCCAACTTTTTTTTCAAGATCTTTAATAGAAACTCCTGTATATTGCGATACGCTTAGTAGAACTGCATCTTCGTTCTCATTTTTTTGTTTACATTCAGATAATACTGTCTTAAACTTTGCAATCTCCCAATGCTCAGGAACTCTCTCTACCCAAGCTATCTTTGTGTCTTTGTATTTTTTATAAGATTTCATAAAGAAGCTCCTGATTCATGCCGTATGTATGAATAGCTCTGTAGAACAATTGATAAAATACATTATCAATCCCTTTAGGGATTGAAGCTCTGTAGAAAAATATCTCATTCCATATATTCCTTTAGATCATCAAGTGGCTCATCAAAATCATCGGAAGTCCATAATTTCCCTTTAAATATACCACATAAATCTGCCATTGTCAGTTCTGGTTCTTTTTGGTTGTTTTTTCTGGTTGATAACCTATTTTGACTATTCTTTCTAAATAGTCATTCACTACCTTGTTCACATCGATACCATAATCATTAAGTATCGATTGAGCTTTTGTGGCAAGCTCACTGTTCAGGCTGATATTGTATTGTTCGTCCATGTGTTACTCCTAAAAATCTACTAAATGCTTAAAATTTATTCATCAGCAAATGGATTTATTATTTTCAAAGTACCTTCTACGACTTGGTTATGCTGAAAATCTTCTGAATATATCTTATGGCAACCATTTTGTAATGAGGTTGCTAGAATAACAGAGTCAAACCATGCAAAGCTATATCTCTCTTTTATATCAATGGCTTTCATTGTGTTTTCAAGGAGTATTGGCAAGACCGTTGTGTTTTCAATTATTTCGTTTATATAGTTGGCAATGGATGAATGAGAAACTTGTTTTCTTGCTAATACATAATAAAACTCATTTAATATTTGAGCACTAATAAAGAAATCATCTTTTTCACTAATTTTTGAGAATAAGATATTTTTTGCTTTATTATGTTTGATTTCATAGGTTTTGTCATAAGCATAGACTAAAATATTAGTATCAATAAAGATTTTATTGCTCATATTTTTTGATTCTTTCTTCATATAGATTCTCTCTTGTCCAGTCTCTTTCGCCCAAGTGTAAGGGTTGTGAATTCATAAGAGAATCTGGTAAATGCCATGTTCTTTTTTTCTTTTCTGGTTGCCCATTGAGTTGAACAACAAACTCGTGCACCTTTTGAAGATGAATTATGGGTAAAGCCTCGATTAAGGTAACAACTTCTTTTATTGAGGGATTGTAAGTAGTATTATTCATTCCTTTCTCCTTAACTATTATGGTGTCATTTTTTCAAATAACTTTTTTTTGTCAATCATTTTCTCTATCTCAGTCATTATCAAATATCTCTTTCATTATTGTATTTGTTTCATTTTCCAGTTTCTTTATATCAGCTAAAATATCTTTCAGCTCTCTTTGTTTGATAGGTTTGTAGAAGTATTTAGTAAAAGAAAGCTCATATCCGATGATTGTTTCTTTGTCTTCTACCCAAGCATCTGGCACAAAAGGTTTTATTTCTTTTAAATAAAACTCATTTACAGGATTTATGCCTCCATTGTATAATAAAGGCACTTGTTCTGTGTCTGTCTCTTTGGTATCAATGGCGGGTAGTCCTTTTCTTTTTCCTTTTTTCTCGATGATGATATTGCCATTGTCATCATAGAGAGGTCGGCAGACCTTAATCTTATAATAACCAAATTCAGCATTAGGAAACACCTTGCTAAATTCAGGGTCAGCATTCTCAAAGTCGTTGTATAGTTTTAAAATATCTTTTCTATTAACCTCTAATAGCTCACAATTCTTTTCTCCCAGATTTTTACGAAGCGGTGTTTTCATTGAGGTCGCATCTATCAGCTGGATTTTCCCTTTTCTATTTTCTGGTTTCTTGTTTGACAATATCCACAGAAATGTCTCTATCCCAGTATTGTAAAACATGTCTTTGGGCATAGCTACGATACATTCGAGCAGGTCATTTTCTATGATATAACGTCTGAGATTGCTTTCTCCACCACCTGCATCACCAGTAAAAAGTGACGAGCCATTATGAACTTCTATAATGCGACTGCCCAGCTCTGTTCCCGATTTCATTTTGGCTATGTTGTTGGCAAGGAAAAGCATTTGCGGGTCACCAATATTTGGCAAAACGGAATAATCTGGATCACCATCGTAGTTTAGCTTAAATCTGGTATCAGTCATTTTATGTTTTTCTTTTTTTGTTAAACCAAGAGCTGTGAGGTCTGTTTTCCATGGTGTGCCAAAGGGTGGATTGCTTATCATAAAATCAAAGGTTTTCCCTGCGAAGCCATCATTGGAGATAGTAGAACCAAAAAATATATTTTCAGCTTGGTCGCCATCACCTTTTATCAGCATATCCGCTTGAGCTATGGCAAAAGTTTCATCGGCATTTTCTTGTCCATAGAGGTGGATAGATACTTCTTTGTTATATTTTTTTGCGAGTTGTTCTATTCTTTCTTCTGCAACAGTGAGCATGCCACCTGTGCCACAAGCACCATCATAAACTCGATAAGTATTATTTTGAATTTTATCAGCAACAGGCTCAAAGGCAAGGTCTGCCATCAATGTCACAATATCTCGCGGAGTAAAATGTCTTCCGGCATCTGTGATGTTTGTTTCCTCGTTAAACATACGGACTACGCTTTCAAAAGCAGTTCCCATTGCATGATTATCAAGTGCTGGAATTTTGATAGTTCCGTCTTGATTTAATATAGGCATATCACTAAAATTAACAGTGGGTGAAACAAAGTTTTCTATAAGAATGCCAAGTATATCGTTATCAACGAGTTTGTCTATTTGTTTACGAAGCTCAAATTTGTCGATGATAGTTTGTACATTTTTTGTAAACCCATCAAGATATGCGATAAAGTCCTGTTTGAGAGCCTGTTTGCTGGTTCGAGATTTCAGATCTTTCATTGTAAGAAGGGAAAAATTGCAAAAACTTTTTTTAGCTACAAGGCATAGAGTTGCATCTTGGTCTTTGATACCATGCCTGTCAAGCCTTTCTTTTTCTTTTAAAACCGCACTTTTAGTGGGTTCAAGAACAGCATCAAATCTCCTCAAAACTATAAAAGGTAGAATAATTTTTCTATAATCACTATTTGGATATTTATCCACAAGACAATCGCAAGCAATTTTCCAGGCAAATGACTTAACCCAATCAGTGTTTTGATATAAACTCATAATAACTCCATAAATATATCTAAATCAGTGATTCAACATAAAAAATATAGGTATTTTTGTCAACAGATTTCTTGCATATCTCACATTTTATTTTTACAACCTAGTCTAATATAAAAAAAGAATCACAGAATCTCAAACAATAGTTCGTATTTTCTCAAACTATTTAGCGGTCTTAAACTGATTCAAAACTCAATATCAGCAAAATAAAGCTCATCATTGTGCCTAGAATAAAGAACCAGTTTATACTAAAAACTTCTACATTTTCCTCTCCAAAAAATATCGAAGGCTCATAAAACATTACGCCGTTTGTCATGCCTAACGGAAAATTGTCATAGCTGCTAAATAACACACTAGGTGACGGAGCTGCAACTACATAAATCAAGTTATTTGAAGAAATCATGTTTTGTAGAATCAAGCTGTGATCACCTTGAAACCTAGATTGTTGGGCTTCGATTCTTCTTTGATAATCTTCTGAAACGCTTTTATATCTTACAGAACTGCTGACTGCAGAAACAATAAATAATGAAAACACGATAAAAATAAATATCTGGAATTTATGGTCTCTAAGTAACAATTTTACGTCTTTAATAAATAGATATGTGTTCATTTTCCCCTTCCTATCTTAAGTCATATTTCATAAACTTTAACCATGTAACAGTCCACAATGCTAAGATACTTAAAACAAATATAGACAAAACAGGTATTATCTGTGCAAATATCTCTAAAACAGATAAATTAGATTGTTCATAGCGACGAACATCCGGTCTATCGAAGCTAAAAGGTTCTGCTGCATCCATTAATATCATTACTTCTGCATAAAGATCATCAAAGTTAGTTGTTGCAAATTTATGTTCCCAGTCCCCAAAAGAGCCAAACATATCCTTTTCTGTGAACATAGCAGAAAAGCGATAATCAAAGAGCCAACCATCCCTTCTACCGATATTTACTAAATCATTACGAATTTCTCGGACGTCTTGTAAATATTTTAAGTAGTTAAACCGGCTATTTCCAGCTATTTTCATACTTATATCTCTAAATAATACAATTGGATTAAAAAAGAATATCACATTTCGTGTATTTTCAATGTTTATTTGCTTCCTAATGATGTCATCCGTAGCCATTTCTACCTCTTTCGCAACGGGAAAGTAGTAGTCGTGTAAATATCTCTGAAATCGATATCGCTGTTCATGAGTTTCTGTAAAACTCCAAATACTTAGACGATAAAACCAATCACCTGTCATGACCATATACTCAACGGTTGTAGGGTCGGCATCCTCTGGTGGATTAGAAAATATGTTTCTTGCTTGCATTACCTTATCTCTACGAACTTGCTGAAGCTGTAGAATACTGTTGTCATATAGTCTAGGTGTCATTATCTGGTCATAGCCTGTCGGTAAAATAATACAAAGCATAACCCAAGCTAACAAAGCATAAACTAGCGAGCGAGATGAATCGGTTGTCAAACAAGATATCAAAGTACCAAGCAAACAAAAGAAGAAAATAAAAAGTAAAACTAAAAACCAGTAGAAAAATGCACTTAAGAAAAAATTTGCGGTCAAAAGATTTGAATATATAAAAATCAATGAAACTAAACTCATTAAATATGGCAGTGTAAAAACAAAAGCCACAAACAAAAATGCCCCGAGTATCTTTTTCAAGATATAATTCGCTCTTTTAATTGGGAATGTCATTAATAGTCTCAATGTTCCAGTATTTTTCTCTCCGTTGATAATATCATATGAAATCAGCAAGGCAAACAAGGACAAGAGAAAGGTAATCAGGAAAGTGATGTCCATCTGCTGATTCATACGAAAGACTCTATTATATGCTTCATTTTTTACCTCCGAGCTATCAATCGCTTCATAAAATTCGATGTTTATGACACGGGCAAATGTAAATCCTTGGTTATAAATAGAAAACACAGAAGGCATTTTTATCGCTCTCGGATTTAAATAGCTATAATTTGGTGCTTCTAACCAGTCTTTTTCTGTATCACGCACATCAGCTAAATATAGATTTATCTGATGTTGAAAATCCACTACCCTGACTATAAATATAGATGCGAACAGTAATATAAATATAATCATAGCGGTATAAATACGTCTATTCTTCAGCAGATTTAAGATTTCATGTTTTAATAAGATATTTAATAGCATTTATAACTCCTTATGAACTATATTATTCTAAGATTTCCTGATATATGCATCTTGTTTATTTTTTCTAACATATTTTTTTTGCAAGGTGCTTCTAATGTATTATTATGGCTAATTATACAACCTGTATGACAAAGTGGAATAAAAATACATTTTTTGAGCATACAACCCTTATATTTTTTTTCATCAAAAAAATTGTCAAAAAATTTTGTTTCAAATATGTTTCCTACTTGATATTCTTTTTTACCGATGTGTGCAGGGCATTTATACACATAACCACTTGGGTGCAGTATAATGGAATGTTTTGATTTAGCTACACAAAGCCCATTAATATGATAATAATCCGGGGTGAAAAATCCAAATTTTTTAGATTCATTATATAATGAGGGTAATTCATTAATAAAATCAGATTCTGTCATTCCATTATATTCACCCGGTATTGAGCGTTCGTCATTGTCAACTTCATATTTTGCATAACAATACATTATTGACACCCTTTTATTACCAAGTTCATTAAAAATATATTCAACAAATAGAGGTATAGAAGTTATGTTTTCATCGTCACAATTAACTCTAATTCCAATTTGTACATCGTCAGACACTCGCAATAATGTGTGTAAGTTATTTATTATAACGTCAAATGTGGGTTGTTTGTCTTTAGTAATACGTTTTAAATCATGAAAAGGTTTAGTGCCATCCAATGTAATCTGTGCATATGTAAAATTAAATGGTAATAAATCAAGTACTTTATGTTCATCCAAAAGATAGCCATTAGATGTAATCGTTGTAAATAAAAAAACTTTATTCATGTCACATATTTGTTTTATTTTACTCAAAACATCGACCACATATTCCCATTCAAGCGTTGGTTCACCCCCGAATAAATCAAGAGACATTTTCTTTATTTTGTTATTCGGTATATATTGTTCTAAATAAGAGATTATGGCAACTATTACATTCTTTTATCGTTCCTTGACCGAACATAAAACAACATTGCTTTTCCAGTCTAGCTAACAAGTCGTTTTCAGTTTCTACGTTTAATCTTATGATTTCCATGATGCCTTTGCCTCCTTTCTTAATATTTGCTTTCGCAAGTATTTGTTCTAAACATCGCTTGAACGATACAATAGAACAAAATTTTTATTCTCATTAATTTTTTGCCTATCTGATACTGTAATACTTAATGTCATACGAGAAAGTTCAGTATCGTCTTTAGGTTTATATATTTTACCATCATAATAAGCGCACCCTATCGTGAATACATGGCTAATCAAAAACGACATATATATATAATAATTTCTATACTGATGTAGCTGTGGTGGTAAAAGTTTTTTTATAACCTTTTTTAACTCTTCATAAAAATCATCATATATGGGTCTCATTTTTTCATAAATCTCATCAAATAAGTCAAGTGTTTGTGTTCTTTGTTCTGGATTAAAAACACAAAAATTTGGCGTAATCTTGTTTTCTTTATCAGAAATAGACAGCCATTTTTTATGAATAATTTGACTCAAAATAAGTCGCTCACTTTTGGTTAAATTGTCTATATCAAAATTTGGTTTTACAGCTTTTAAAAGAATATTTTTATAGAGCATCACATCTGGTATAAAATAGTTGAAAGCAACTTTGTTAGAAACATGCCTTACGCTCTTTTTTAGACCAAGCCATTTTAGATAATTTTCGCCATCTTGGTATAGATACGTGCCGTCACTTTCCCAATTATATAGTTTAGGATATTTTTCTGTAAAAACTGAATCTAACTGAACAGATGGCTTTACTTTTTTAAATCCTATTGGAATGTAATGCCCTCCATCTGCTCTGAGTTGTAGGTCGTAGTTTATATCAGTTTTATCACCACATATCTTTTTAGAAGCATAATCTGTGAAGCTGTAAATCAAAAACCATAACAATTTTTCATAAGGCATATCCGAACCTAAGAATTTTATATTTCTTATTTCATTTTCATATAATTTTAGTTCTTCTACTATTCTATCTAAAAGTAGATTTTTATATTTTGCATACACATTTAAAATATGAACTTTGGTATTGGAATCAATAACCAGAAAATTAGTTGAATACAAATTCTTTTTTTGTTTTATAAAGCTCTTTTCAACTAACCATTCAAGATCATATTCTATCACCACTTTAGGAAGTCCTGTAATTTTTCCTATTTTATCAATAGTACAAGGTTCTTTGTAACAAACTATACATATATGCTGTTTAGTCAGACTTTCATTTATTCTAAGAATATCAGGATTATCTGGTCCTTCGCCAGATAAGGTCATCCTTAAATAATCAGGACGATAATTGTATTCATAATCCTCTGGATTTTCCTTGATTTTTTTTCGCAACATATCTCGACCATCATGCAAAAGTTGTTTTGCATATCCTTCAGTGGTATTTAATTTTTCAGCTATTTGTTTTAAAGGAATTTTTTCTATGTATCTCATTATCATTGCTTCACGGTGTTTATAATTAAGCTGAGCTACATGATGTCTTAATTGTATAATTATCTCTCTCGTGATTCCTGTAGATTTATTTATTTTTTCATGGAATACTGCGTTTCTTAATCGTTTATCTTTTCTGACATAATCTACCCATCTGTTTTTAGCAATCACCATGACAAAATGATCCATTTTTTTTATTTCTCGATTTTCCTCATACTCCCTTTTTACACTTTCAATTATCTGATACATTATGTCTTGAGCTAAATCTTCAGCTTCTTCAGATGAGAATACTTTTTTATTCACATACTTAACAATTTTCTCATAATATTTGAGAGAAATCTCGTTGAGCAAATTTTTCAATTCTTCTTCGTTCTTTTTCATAAGAGACATAGCCTCCGTAAATATATGTCGTTGATGCTTTGAAAAGTTACCAAATAATCTTTATTTATTTTTATGAGTGGGTATTTTTGCATGCTTAATATGACTAGTTTGAGCTGATTATAAAAGAAATTGAGGTGAATTAACTTTTTTCTATGTATTCTATTTAGCTTAGAACTAAAATCTATTCTTGGAGTAACTATATTTCTCAATTTCTCCTTTACTTGATAAAGAATTTGAAAGGTTTCACATTGATGCCTACGATATTTCTTAAACATAAAATATCTCCTTGAACTAAATTATATACTAGTTGTAAAACTATAAATTTAATAAAACATTTCAATCTCTATTGTCGTTTATATGAATAAAAGTTACCCAATAATTTATATTTATTAAAATCATAAAATTTATAAATATTTATTATCTACTTCATATATATACTATTAAGATATTTTATGCTTTTTTATAATCTTCAGAATAACCCAAGAGAAAATATGATAATATGTATAACCAAATTTATGTAATATTTTTATTTGTGAATGCGTATGTACATGCATTGATTCACGCATTTTTTTTATCTCTATTACTCCAACTTAGATAAGCATTCCCATATCTGTTTTTGAAATCTCTTTTCTTTACTGTCCAAGTATTCCCATCCCAAAAATAGAGATAGACGATGAGTTGCGTGTTGACATCTGAGATGTTAATTTGTGGCTTCTCATGTTGTGAACGCTTGATATGTTTTATCTCCAGTTGGTAATCGTAACCGTATTGCTCAAAGGGATATCGTGGGTCATCGGTCTGTGTTGATAATATTTAACTTGTTCATAAGCTTCATTGATATTATTTATTTGAGCATTTGTCATTAAATGATGTAAACCAGTATCATTTACAAAGGACATATATGGTGTTAAATCTGAAATGATTTCTCGAATTTGTACCATATTATTTTGAGTTGTACCACGAAAGATTTTCTAATCCTGTAATTGATATAAAATGATTTCTCCGTAACTTTTTTTGTAGATTCTACTTTTTTCTTGACAAATTTGCTTTTTCAAAATAATTGTCATTTCTCATTGATTGAGTTTATTATAAAAAATATCCAGGAGTTTGGCAAAATGATGTTTAATGAGGTTATTTTTACACTAGGGACATCCACGAAAAGGCTTATAATTGCCCTTTTTAGCGTCTTTTTTAAAAAAGTCATCAAGAATGTATCCCTCGCCTCGTTTCTCCCTCTCAGCAGCCCTCTACGCTTCAAATTTAGCATACTTACTCCCCCCCCCCCCCCCCTCCACTCCCCCCCCCCCTCGCGCCCTC
>Ga0099364_10004841_pt1 | contig 20258 bp, 18 predicted proteins | sample TergutTh196P3_FD_73070 | JGI IMG/M metagenome (GOLD analysis project Ga0099364, IMG submission 73070) | Microcerotermes parvus P3 segment gut microbial communities from Pointe-Noire, Republic of the Congo - Th196 P3 | ecosystem: Host-associated > Arthropoda: Insects > Digestive system > Gut ... | reverse complement strand
AAAAGAAAAGCTACAAGCCTTCCACAAAGAAAAAAGGCAGAAAATTTTACCGCTGCCGTGTCACCCACACTGTAGGGAAAACGAAGAAGAACAGGGCCTCTAAGGTGTTCAGGGTTACGGTGAAATAAAATAACAGGGAAAGCAACCCCCCGCGCCTGGTTGATGGCGCGGGGGTGTTGTTATAATGTGAAAAACTTCCCCCAACCCCCCTTGACAACCCAGGTTCTTGGTATAAGGTGCAGATCGGCTCAAGAACCGGATATGTGTGGGGCGGATATATTTCCCTCCTGCGAAAGTGACTAAAAACAGGAATGAGCAAGAGCCACCCTTGATAACGTGTTACTAATAGTTCAGGATTATCAAGGTTTCGCGGGTTCTGACAAAGCCGCAAATATTGAATAAAACTGAATTTTCGCCGTTATTTCAGGGCTTGAAAATGGTAAAAATCTATGCTATAATAGCATTGAGGTGATTAGAATGGCTGCAACTAAAGCATATTTGAATATCAAAATTGACAGTGGCATAAAAGAAACCGCCGCTCAGATTTTGGAAAGTATGGGGATAGACCATACGACCGCTATTTCAATGTTCTACAGGCAAATAATCAAAGAGCGTCGTCTGCCATTTCAACCCGAAGCAGCATTGACGCTTGACGAACAACTTATCGAAACCATACGCAGAAAAAACATTCCCAAAGTACGTCTTGAACGTGACGAAAGCGGGAATCTCTTTGTTGACAAGGAAAAACACCCCGAGGCCCATGATTGGCTGATGAATGGATGATGAAGCCATTTGACGTTTGCATTGCGTATGTTTCATGGGAGAACGGCGGGAAACGCCGACCTATTCTATTCCTTGCGAAAGATGAGGAATATGCGGAGGCGTTCCGCATAACATCACAGTTTGCCGACAAAAGCGAAGCTGTAAAGTCCCGGTATCTTGAAATACTGGACTGGCAGGAGACAGGGCTTGTCAAGCCGTCCTACATCGACACAATAGCATCCGTTGAAGTGCCAATAGCGAATATATCCCTGCCGCCGATTGGGGAGTTAACCGAGAAAGATAAGTTGAGGCTGCTTGAATTTTTAGCGAAATGAGAAACGTCCACACGGACGGCACAAGGCTCTGCGAAGGTAGGCGGGGACACAGACTGGGCAAGGCTGCAAAAAAGACCTCTTACAAGCCGTCAACTAAGAAAAAAGGCAGAAAATTTTACCGCTGCCGGGTTACTCACACGGCAGGGAAAAGCAGTAAAAACAGGGTTTCTAAGGTGTTCAGGGTTACGGTGAAATGAAGGGTACCTCGATAAACCTCATTTTCCGGCTTGCCGGAAAACATTCGTCCGATTTTTCGCCTCAAAAACTCGCCGGGTAAAACAAAATAGCCGATATTTGCAACAGAATCACCACGCCAAAGACAGCGGCAACGCATAACTGTGAGCCGCTGTCTTTTTTAGATTTTGTTCCGCTACGTTGTCTCTTGCAAAATCGTAAAATTTTCTGTTTTACCCTACGCTGTCCATATGCCGGATCAGATCCAGCACTTTGCAGGAGTAGCCCCACTCGTTGTCGTACCAGGAAACCAGTTTGACAAAGGTGTCGGTAAGGGCGATGCCGGCTTTGGCGTCGAAGATGGAGGTGCGGGAATCGCCGTTGATGACGGGGAAAACTGCGTTTTCCCGTCTGGGGGACGGGGGGCGGTTTGCTAACCTTTTGTTCATATTGAGTTTTTAATTTTTGTATATCGTTGTTCTACCAGACGGCAAACATAAAATATACCTGAACCCAGTTTACTCTACCAACGCAGGGAAGTCAAGGGTTATTTTTTGTTTTGGGAAATTTTATAGGAATATGTTTTTGGTTGATGTTTTCAGTTTTATCCTATATGGATTTTATTGAAAACGTCAACCTTTTTGTCGTGGCAAAAAACCTCATATCACGGACAACAATCTATTCATTTGAAAAACTAACCTCTCAAAATCTGTAAATATCTAAAATGACAGGGAAACTTGATACATCATTTATGATATGTTCAGGGATAAAATATTTTTTACCTTAACATTCTATATATCCAAAGAATTGGACACATAGTTTCGTATAATGACAATATCAAGAGGGCAACACGCTCTCGAATGAAGAAAGGAAAAAAGAAAATGAAAAATCCAAACAGCGGCTACACGGTAGATGTAGCAAAGAAAACCGTTACCCTCACAAAGGCTTTTGCCAAACTTGCAGGAGTGCTGGGAAGTGATGAGCAGGAAATCATGGAGGGCTATGAGGCAAAGGGCTATAAAGTCCAAATCAAATCCATAGCAAAAAACGAAAACAAAGAAACCCACCAAGGATTGTCAATCGAATTCATGAGACATTTTATCAAGCAACAGCCAGACCATCAAGAGAAACTTGAAGAATTAGAGCATACCATAACGACATTCAAGCCGCATCCCTATTATTACGGCAAGGTTAAAGCCAAGTTTTTCTGCCTGTATCCCGATTATCTGGTTATTCAGAAGAAATCTGAATTTGAAGCTACCCTTGCCGCCGCTGGTGGTGTCGATACAGAGGTTGCCACGGATGAAGCTGAGCTTGCCGCCGACACAGAGGTTGGCACAAACGAAACCGAGCTTGCCGAAACCGCATAAACCCCCAAAAAAGACTACCGCATATCGCTTCATTGTGCGGTAGTCTTTTTTCCTGCGTGAAAACTTGAAAAGAAGCATTCAATCTATTAAATGGAAAGAGGGAAAAGCAATGACAGGCAAATATTATTTGAGTGAGATTTTGACCCCTGACCGTTTTCGGTCTGATAAGCTCAATCTGATTACCGCCCCCGTTGGCAGTGGCAAAACTCAGTTTGTGTTTGATGTGTTGGCAAAGCATAGCATAAACCAAGATTATATGCTTTACATCACCGACACAAATATCAACAGGGCACAAATTATCTCCACGATTGAAAATGCCGAGGGGTATACCAAAAATTGGAGGGACTTTATAAACACACACGCAAAACAACCACCGCCGAAAAGTTGGGGGAAAATTCCCTGTGGAGGAAAAGCCGTTACAGTAATGAATTACGCACAAGTAGGGGCGTTACTCCATTACGGACACCCTTTCGATTGGAGTCAATTTGACTATGTTGTGTGTGATGAACTGCACAACCTCATATACTACAACGGTATCAAACCCAAAAAAGGCAAATCATCGGCAAATCTTTTGGATTTGACAATCGGGCAAATCAAACATACCCAATACCACTGCCCCCATGTAAAGGTTATCGGCATGACCGCAACGCCAAATGTGGTTTTCAATGAATTTCTCAACACCTACAGCGTATTAGACCCGCAAGAAATCCAAAGTTTACGCCAATACGAAATTAAGAACCGCTGGGTTTATAGGGATTATGTAAAAGTCTTGCGGGAAATCCCAAAAGGGTCAAAAGGGATTATATACTTTGACCGCATTACCAAGCTGAAAGAGGTTGAAGATTTTTTACAGGCACAGGGGCATAGGACGGGTAGCTTTTGGTCTTTGAGGAATGATGAACACCCCTTGACCGATTGGCAATATGAGGTTAGGCAACACATTGTAGACAATCAGATGATACAGCCAGACGTTGATATATTGCTGATAAACAAAGCGTGTGAAACAGGGGTCAATATCAAAAATGATGATATTGGTTTTATGATAATACACGCCGCAGAATACAGCGATACCCTCACGCAAGTTAGGGGACGGTTGCGGAACGACCTACAGAATCTACACTATTATGATAAAACTTGGGTTGAGCCATTCCCCACCGTCCCCCAAAAATACCTAAACCGCACATTGACCACAGATGAAAAAAAAGCCCTTTGTGCTGAACTCCGCATTATGAAACCCTCAGGCAATGAATATTACAAGTGGGGGAAAGTCAAGGAGTTTTTACAGCAAAACGGATATACCGTTACCGAAACAACCAAGGGACACGGCGGCAAAGTCAGAGGTTCTCTCATTGTAAAAATTTGATAGAACAGAGAAATTTGGTTGACGTTTCTAAATAATTCCTACATGGATTTTATTAGAAACGTCAACCTTATTATTATAATCTACAACAAATTACATAAGACAGGAATGTTTGTATAAATAGTGTTTAACTTTCTATGACTTTTATATCACAAGGCGGGTTTCCTCTTTGTCTGGCATATTGATATATGGTATATTTTGGGGTTGACATTTTCCATAAAAGGCATATAGGATTAAAATAAAAACGTCAACCCGAAAATATATTTTTCAATGAAAACATTTCACGGTGGATGGTTGACACTTTCAGCTAAAGCTATATAGGGATATTTTGGAAGCGTCAACCAATCTATACGCCCGCCAATGGAAGTATACCAAAATATGGTAAAATTATTGCGGATATGCGATGTATCATGTTGTCCGCTTTTTTATATAGTTGTCTGAACTTGACCAGATGATATAATCGAGTTGTCCAGATATGCCCTAAGTTGTCGCTAAGTTAAAGCCTGATACACAAATCACAACCCACCACAGCCCGAACAAATATCATAGAGAAGAAATTTGACAGGGTATGGGATTCGGCTGTTCTATCAACCGCCATTCCTCAGAACAAAAATACTATGGAAACGGTTTACCCAATATAGACGGGTAGACCGTTTTTTGTTTTGCCCTGAATTATACGCACAGGCACAGACCCATAACCTTCTTGTTCTATTTAATTCTCTTGCGGGTTTGCCTGATGTTTCGGTGTTCGTCTTTTACACAAAAGACGAACTTTTTCAAAATCCCCTGTGTTTTCAATGGGTTTTGGACTCTCCTAAAAGATACCATGTGAAAATGCGAAATAATTCTTGACAAAACACGAACTTTTATGTATAATCAGAGTAGAAAATTAAAACAAGGGGGTATCCTGAAATGGCAACATGGGTATTGGAATTGTCCGAATACAAGCAAATCATAGAATTGTTTTTGACTGGCTTCATCACCAAGGACGGCAACACATTCAGACCGAACAAACAAATTGCCCTTGCTCTACAATTGCAAGCAAGTTTGGGTTTGCGGATTGGGGATGTATTGGAGCTTCGGGTCAGCAATTTCAAAAATGGCAAGCTGGAAATCAAAGAGGATAAAACCGACAAGCTACAGTATCGGGATATTAACCCCAAGGTTTCAGAGAGTATCAAAGATTATGCCATAGAACATAAATTGTCCCCTGACGCTAAATTATTCAGCGTTGGCGTTCGTGCTGTCCAAAAGCAATTGAAAATTATAACTGATTATTTGGGGCTGGATAACATAGCAACGCACAGTTTCAGAAAAATGTATGCCACAAAGATATATGAGGGCAATGGGAACAACCTAGAGCTAGTCAAGGAGCTTTTGAACCATACAAGCATTGCCACAACACAGCGGTATATCCGAGTGTCCCAACAGGCGATAAATAAAGCGAGTGCGGAAATTGATTTTATGAGTTCCGCCGATTCTTGAATTAACATTTTCAACCACACACAAAAATCCCTCCCCGTGAACGGTTCAGCGACCGAAGACGGGGAGGGGGTGCCTGATTATTTTTTGCGTATGTCGTGTAAAATTTGGATGATTTCCGCAAATCCGTCGATGAAGATTTTTTCTATTACACCGCCGATAGCAAGACCAAAGCCAAGTATAAGATATGTAAGACCTTCTATTCCCTCAAAAGTATAATTTCCATATCCACGATACTCATTGCCGAATCCACTCTCGGCTAAAGATGTAATCCCATTAATCACCATGATTACCCCTGCTATCATAAAAATAGCAAAAATGATATTGCCTATATTACTGATTGATTCTGCAACCTTATTTTTTTTACCTTGGGGTTGGACAGTGGTATTATCATCCTCCATTGTGCTGTTGCCAAGAGGAGATTTACCGCAAGCAGGGCAAATATTCGCCCTGTCGGACACCTGTCTTCCGCACTCTTTGCATCTGATTAACGCCATTTTTCATATCCCCTTTTCTTTATTTATTTTTTCTACCGTAAAATCAATGTCAATATAATTACGGTAAGCATAGCACCCGTAATTACACACATGACAACTGGGTGCAACTCCTGTATATCAACAGGACACCCGCAGTTAGGGCAAGCCTTCGCCTTTCTCAAAATCTTATTTCCGCAATCTTCACACTCAATGAAGGCACTACTTCTTGACGCTCCGCCTTCCGCTATTTTTTGAAGTGATGAAAGAAAATTAAGCCCAAGCTGTGTTTGGAATATGCCTTTAGCTTGGCAATTCTCAAAAGTCCGTTTGGCAATGGTGGGATTATTCAAGTCCAGCTTGATCCTTAGACCTTTAATGATTTCCAATTCCCGTTTTGCCTGTTCTGCCTGTTCTTGCGTGGCGAACTCAATACCGCCTACATTGTAAGTCAAATCCCCACCCATTTTCCTTTTTATGTATTTCCCGTCAGTTTTCACCCTTGACGCTTCCCCAATATACCACCACCAAAACAGGAAGTCAAGGAAAACTTTTTCCTAACAGGCAATATAACTCTTGTGATGAAATTCCTATACTCCTATTTTTGTCTTAAAATCAAACGCAGGACAAAACAAGGAGGCGTGTTGAATGGACGATAAAGGCAAAATGTCGGATATAAATTGGAAGGCGTTGGGAATCCGCATAAAAGAGAGCCGTAAACGAAAAGGCTTCACCATAGACAAATTATCGGCTCTTGCCGATATTACAAGTAATTTTCTGGCACGGATTGAGGGAAACAATGCCCACGCAAGCCTGACCACCGTATACAGAATAGCGGTTGAGCTTGATTGCGGGATTGATTACTTATTGTCTGACAGTTTGACCCATTTGTCCAATACACAGCTTTTGAATCTGAATACCCTCAATCAAACCGAGCAAAACTTCATTCTTGATGTTGTGAGGGGCTTGAAAAAATGCGAAGCGGAAATTATAGAGCATTTTTGAAATGTGAATATCAAGAGGAAAGAGGGCATTTTTCAGCCCTCTTTCCCAATCCCTCAAACAACCATCCTCTCCAAGCAATCCCCGCAAATCACATTGACCGCCTTTGTTGCCCTGACAATCGCCCTACAGCTTGGGCAAACATACCTTCGGCTATGGCTTTGTCTTGGCGGTGAATCTGCCCCACCGTTGGCGGTTTTGCTTCCCCCTCCGATACAGATACCGCCGTATTCGTTACGATTCATGTCAATGTCTGTCAAATCATTCTGTAGTATCCAGTCCAGCAATTCATCACTTGGAAGACTATCAGACCATCCGTATTTTTCCGAGCGGGAAACCGTCAAGCCGTGAGTTTCTGCCGATTGCTTGAAAAATTTGTTGTGATACGTTCCACCACGGGAGCAGTCCTGTATGTTGTTGACGGCGTTGTGTTGGTGGCACATTTCATGTATGAGGGTAGCTATTATGTATTCTATGGGGCGGTTGAGTGTCCCAGCCCCAATGTTCAGCTCTTGTGTCCCTTCGCCTTGGATGTTCCATGCGTTGTATAGGGTAAAATGTCCGTAAGCTCTAGGGGTGCTTTGTATGGTGATAACGGGACGCTGTAGCTCATTGTTGAAGAAATCAGCGTTGATTTTGTCATACAGGCTGTTGAGGTATCCCGCAACACGGTTGTATTTGGTTAGCTTTTTCATGGCGTATGCTCCCTTCAAATTCAGAAAAATTGTTGTTGCTTTTGAGGGGGCAATAGGCTATACTGGTTTTGGAAACGGTTGGTATAGCCTATCAACCCCTGCCGCCTTTCTAATGGCTGTTAGATTGGCGGCGTTCCTTATGCCACGATGAACCGTTTGTATGTGGATTCTTTGAGGTATTTGGCATACAGGGCAGAGTGGTCAGCGGCAAGGGCTTTTTTGTCAATGTCACGGCGAGAATAATCTGTATAGCTCATTTTGTAGTCCCCGACCGTCATAGTGTCCTCCCCAGCCTGTGTCAAGATTGCCTTTAGTTCGTCCGCTATGGTGTCCTTGACGGCTTCAAGCTCTTTGATGATTGCGGAATACTCCTTGTATTCCCTGATTTTGCTTGTGATTTCGTGGTTTCCCATGTGAAACACTCCCTTTGTTTTATTTGGTTGATTGACTTCAACCTTGATATCATTATACTCTAATTTGACTTCATTGTCAAGTGTTATTTGAAATTTATTTTTTGTTCTTGACATATTGCTCATAATAGTATATAATGGTATCATCGGGAAAGGGGCGTTAAGATGAAAGTCACCGAAACAATCAGAATCCTACTAGTCAAACGTGGGAATATGTCCGAAGCCGAATTAGGGCGGCGTATCGGAATGACACCGCAAAATTTCAACCGCAAGATGAGAAATGAATTTTTTTCTGTTGCCGACTTAGAGAAAATATCAAAAGCCCTTGACTGTAAATTGAATATCTCTTTTACGTTCAACGATACAGGCGAAACGAGTTCCTGTTGATGGGGGGTAGTTATGGGAAATCAAACCAGTTTGCGGTTTTTGCTTGGTGGGGGGTTCGTCTATTGCCGTTGAAATTAGCATTTCAAAAATAGGCATAAAAAAATGGTTGACATTTTTAGTAAAATCCATGTAGGATAAAACTGAAAACGTCAACCAAAATACAGGAGGTTTTGAATGTGAAAGAGGAAAAAAAGCAGGGGCGGTCTGATAGGCAACGGCTCAAACTGTTATTTCTCAAAAAATACTTATTGGAAAATACGGACGTTGACCATCCTGTAAAAGTCACACATATTCAATCCTATCTGGAAAATGAACGGATTTCTGTTGAGCGGAAAACTGTCTATACAGATATTAAACTATTAAATGATGACGATGACGATATAACCATTGAAACCAAACGCAAAGCAGGGGAATATTTTGTAGCGGAGCGTGAATTTGAATTAACTGATTTGCAGTTGATTATTGATTGTATCCAAACCTCACAATTCCTCACTCAAAAATATGCCGATGAATTATCTGAAAAGCTGAAAACACTGACAAGCAGACACGGACGCAAAGCCCTGAATCGCCGCTGTTCTACGCCAAAAAGAGTGCGAAATATGAACGGGTCTGCCTTTTGGGGTATAGAGGATATACATAAAGCTATAGATATGAATTGTAAAATTTCATTTACATTTAAGGGCTGGGATGGTGATGAAGACTGGATTGTAAGCCCTGTTTTGTTGGCATGGGGTGATAGCCATTATTTCCTTCATTGTGTGGAACATTACGGCGACCATCCTTCTTCAAAAGGCTATGTCCTTGTTGACCTTATGTATGATATTCGCATTTTAGAAGACGAACCACGGGAAGACATTGAACTTTTCGATAAATCTGATTTTGATAAATTGCCAACCGTTACCCTAATTGTGGACGAGCTTTACTATAAAGAGCTTCTGTATTTCTTTGACAACAATGTAAAAATAATAAAGAAGGAAAAATCAACAGTAAAACAGGATGATAATGAGTGCGTAATAGATGAATTTACGGTAATTGTCAAAACAGAGGTAAATTCGTCTTTTTTTGAATGGTTGTTAGAAAAAGGGGATGGGGTAGATATTCTCTCCCCTAATTGGGTAATAGAAGAATTGTATAAATATGTCGTGAGAAGAAAGGATTTTTACCTTGATGGTGAAAAGCTATATACCGAGAAAATCAAGGATATGTATAATGTATAAACCTTATGCGGAGTTATAGGATACTTTCCTAAAGACACCAAAAGACGGCGGTTAGATGTAGATTCTTGCCGCCGTTTTTTAATAATTTGCCTATAGGTTAGAGATTCATCAACGGGCTTGTCTTTTGTGCTTGCTCTAAAACCTCTTCGTCACGGATACCGTTCAAGTAGGTCTGCGTAATGGCGATACTCTCATGCCCCAGCAATCGGGACAATGTGTATATGTCCAGACCGTTCTTCAATTGATATTGGGCGTATGTATGCCTAAAGGTATGAGCCGATACCCGAATATCCTCCGACACTCCGCAAGCTGTCCCTGCCCCTTTGATAATCCTGTCAACCCTAGCGGTGCATAGTTTTTTTCCGTTCTTGCTTAGAAAAATATTATCGGGGACAATCCTATACTGAAAATATGCTTGACGGACTGACAGATATTTTATCAACCATTTTCCAAGCAACGGCGATTTTGGCACAACACGCTCCTTATTCCCTTTTCCGTGAATGATGATGTAGTTGTGTTTGATTTGAGTTTCCGTCAAGCTAATCAATTCACTCAATCGGATGCCCGTATCAATCAAGGTCAAGAGCATTACCTTGTCACGGATATTTAGGAAATCGTGTCCTTGATAGTGGCTCATCATGCGTTTAATTTCAGTGTCAGAAAACGTGCGAATGATCACCTTGCCCCCTTTGGCGTTCTTGATTTTTTCCGTCAACAGAGTTTCGACATACCCTTCCTCATAAGCATACCGAAAAAATACTTTGAACGCCTTTAACAGGTCATTGAAATAATTGACAGTTCGCCCTGCCTGTTTCATTTTCATTAAAAACTCTTTTATGTATTGCGGCTTCACCCCCTCAATTTCCGTCACGCCTTTCTCTTGCTCCAAGAACCTAAGCAAATACTCAATCTGCTTCTCGTAATTTTTAATCGTCTTGTCGGACAATTTCCGGCATTGACAGTTAAAAATATACTCCTCTTTGATTGTTTCCAGCAACATAAAAAACCAACACCCTTCCAGACTTCAATACGTCCAAAAAGGTGTTGGTAAAAAAAACATTTGGGGAATATACTTGCCGTTTGGTTTTCGTTTGCGTTGTTCTACCAAACGCAGATTACCCATACCAGACAAGCCCATCACATCAAAGTTCTGTCATCAAACAAAACCTCAAACCCCATGCGATCACAGCGTTTCCGCCCTCAGCCTACGCTGTCCATATGCTGAATCAGATCCAGCACCTTGCAGCTGTAGCCCCACTCGTTGTCGTACCAGGAAACCAGTTTGACAAAGGTGTCGGTAAGGGCGATGCCGGCTTTGGCGTCGAAGATGGAGGTGCGGGAATCGCCGATGAAGTCGGAAGATACGACCATTTCTTCGGTGTAGCCCAAAATCCCCTTCATGGGTCCTTCGCTGGCTTTTTTGAGGGTAGCGCAAATTTCATCATATGAAGCGGGTTTTTTAAGGTTAACAGTAAGGTCTACCACAGAAACATTCAGGGTAGGAATCCTCATTGCCATTCCGGTAAGCTTGCCGTTAAGCTCGGGGATAACTTTGCCCACAGCCTTTGCAGCACCGGTGGACGATGGGATAATATTGCCCGCAGCCGCCCTGCCGCCCCGCCAGTCTTTTTTAGATGCACCGTCAACCGTGAGCTGTGTGGCGGTTGTGGCGTGTACCGTGGTCATCAGGCCATCGGCAATACCGTAGGTGTCGTTAATGACCTTAGCTAAGGGTGCCAAGCAGTTAGTTGTGCAGGAAGCATTGGACACAAATGTCATATCAGGAGTGTATTTTTCCAGGTTAACCCCGCAGACAAACATGGGGGTATCGTCCTTGGAAGGACCTGTGTAAACAACCTTTTTTGCTCCGGCGTCAATGTGTGCCTGTGCCTTGTCTTTGGAATGGAAAATCCCGGTGGCATCAACAACATAGGTAACACCGTTTTTTCCCCATGGAATTTCGGCAGGATCTCTCTTATCAAAAAACAAGACCTTTCTGCCGTTTACCGTGATAGAGTTGTCGTCATAGGACACCTGGCCGTCAAAACGCCCATGAACGGTATCATACTTCAGCATGTACGCCATATAGTCGGGAGACATAAAGGGATCGTTGATTGCAACAAACTCAATATTAGGGTTATTGAGTCCTGCACGGAAAACAAGGCGGCCTATCCGCCCAAATCCGTTAATTCCAATTTTAATGCTCATACTGGGTACCTCCTCAAAATTTCTATTATTTATTGCCCGGATGAGATTATATACTATTATGCTCACGAGCGCAAGCCCCCAATTATGAAAATTTTCCGTCCTCTGAATTTCCGGGGAAGATCAAAACGAAAATAACCCTTGACACTTTATTCCTCATGCCAGTGTAAGCTCATGCTTGGATACGGTTTTTGTCGCATAGTTTGACGGAATGGGAATCAGTAATTTAGTAATTTTTATATTAAAATTATATTTTTGTTTAAAATTGACTTTTGGCGATTTGACCAAATTTACTTGTAGCAATTTGTACAAAAAGCCCCCTTGAATTATTGCGTGTTTTTCGTTATAATGTATATGGGTGCGACTGGCTTTAAAATAAAGCCCCAAATAATAAAAATAGGAAGTGTTGAAAATGAGTGTATTAAAGACAAACAGACAGAGGGTATTGGCTTTGCTGCTAACACTGTTTATGGTGCTGGCCATTGTTCCTGCGGCAAGCAACTTTCTGGAAGCCCCTCAGGCGAAGGCAAATGCAACGGTAACGCCGGTGCCAATTCACAATGACATACCCCGCTTCAGCGGAGTAACTGTTACGGCAGGAGGTCAGAATCTTGATGTTGCAAATGTAACTGTTGCCGCACAGCGTTCTTTTCCCTCAGGAGATCACCGCGGCAGTGCTGTTGCTATGTTTGACATGACCGAGGGACAGGTACAAATAAGCGTAACCTTCTCAGGCGGCACAAACGCCAGCTTTAATGTTCGTCCATACAGGGCAAATCTTAGTCCAACGCGTAATGGAAACACAATTACTTTTACTATATACAGGTGGGGTCAGTACGTTGTAGAACCCACCGGCGATCCTATGGACAGATGTGTGCAGATTTTCGCAAACCCACCATTTCAGGCAGAGGGTACACAGCTTACGGGCTGGCGCGGCAACTACACTGTTCCCGCCAACACTACTGTATCGCTTATGCCAGGCGCGGTAATCCACGGAAAGGTTACCATGAATAACGGTTCCAGGCTTATCGGCAGAGGTATAATCTGGGGTCAAGGTTTAGCTTGGGGAGAGATGGCTGTTCAGGGCTGGTCAAGGAGCAATGTCACGGTTGACGGTGTTGCAATGCTCCAGAGATGGAGCTGGGTTATAGAATTCAGGGCAAGTCATCAAATTACAATCAACAACGTAAAAATAATCAGCTACGGTGATAACGGCGATGGTATTTCAATACAAAGCAGCACCGGGGTTACCGTTACAAACAGCTATGTACGCTCATTCGATGATTGCTTAGTTGTTAAAAACTACACTCGAACAAACAGCAACAATCATCTCTATAAAAACAACATATTATGGGCAGATTTGGCCCAGCCCATAGAAATCGGCTACGAAACAAATGCCGGAAACGAGGGTCACTTCCATTCTAACCAGTATTCATGCTCCGGCTACGACTGCCCCGCGGAAATTTACAACATAACATTCGAGGACATAGATGTAATTCACGCAATGCACCAATCCGTACTCTCGATCCACAATCAGAACATAGCCCATGTAAGGGATATAACATTTAAGGACATAATAGTTGAAAACGCCTCCAACAGTGCCAGTCAGTTCCGCTATCTGATAGACTTCAGAAATACCGGATTGCCGCACAACTTCCAAGGACACTCCCCGCCAAACGGCAATTCCGACAGATGCGATGAACACGGCAACCAAAAACGCATAAGCAACGTTACTGTAAATGGTGTCTGGGTGCTTGGCCCTGGCACGTCCAACACCGGGTATATTACATCGGGTAGTGTTACGGATGTCCGGATTACTGACGTATTCTATGTGCCTACCCAGGCAAATTTGTGTAATTCCACAGGTGCATACAGACCCCCCCCAAGAGAAAATGTTGACCCCAACTGGACCCCCCCGCCTCCCACGCCTACCCCATTGCCTCCCACACCCGAGCCAACACCCATGCCGGCACCAAACCCTCGGGAATTCCAGCCCTCAGGCAATTCCCATATCATTGTACCCGATAATACCTTCAGGCACGATGGCGGCCTTACCGATGTAGATACACCTAACACAAACACTATAATATGGTCGCGGTTCAATATCGGAAGAACCTCCTCCACCCGCCGCATGGAAACCTTTAGCAGCTCAAATACACAGGGACAGGCGGGTTATATGCGCCTTAGAAATATGGATGCTTCTTGGTCAGGCGATGCCGAACCCTTTGCCGCAATCAGCAACAGGGGGGGGATGAATCCGAATATATCCGCGAATAACTGGCGTTATCTTGCCGTTACACTTAGGGGAAGTAACCCCGGACTGTTTGGCGTAGCTTTTGGCGGTCGTGCTGCCGGCAAGTCTGACCAGCGTCTTGTTTTCCTTGACGGCAGATCAAATTCTTGGACAGGATCCAGCAATGAATGGAGCGGCAGTACAACAGCACTCCATGGAGCGGTTGATGCAAACACAGGAATTCATGTACGCGCTCCTTCTGTAAACTCTTCACCAGACAACAACGCGGCATGGCACACAGTATTTATAGACCTGGGCAATGCCAACAACGGTAACGGTCAGGTAAATACGGCAACTGAGAGCAGTGATAAAACACAGCTTATGTTCCGTAGCCGCAACGAAGCCGGATGGCTTGACGTTAAGCAGGTATGGCTGACCAACACACTTCCGAATGACTATTTAGGAACCTTGCCCATGGCCACACCGCAGGGACCAACTCCCACACCGCAGGGACCAACCCCCACACCACAGGGACCAACCCCCACACCGCAGGGACCAACCCCCACACCACAGGGACCAACCCCCACACCACAGGGACCAACCCCCACACCACAGGGACCAACTCCCACACCGCAGGGACCAACCCCCACACCACAGGGACCAACTCCCACACCGCAGGGACCAACTCCCACACCACAGGGACCAACTCCCACACCGCAGGGACCAACTCCCACACCACAGGGACCAACTCCCACACCGCAGGGACCAACTCCCACACCGCAGGGACCAACTCCCACACCGCAGACCAGCGATTGTATAGACTATAGCATACCTCATGTCATTGTACCCTCAAGCGGTACGCCACGAATCAACCTGACAACCGGAACCATAGAATTCAATGGCTTCACGCCCACCCACTTCAGCATTAAGGGGGGTAAGTGGAAGGATGTTAAAACCACATTCACCGATACGAAAAAGTTCGTTAAGCTGTTTAATAAAGACTTGAACCTACAGCTCCGGAACGCCGCGCAAGAAGTGGTAACCTTCCCATTGATTAAAAAGGCTCCTACAGCCCCCAAGCTGCAGGTCAACTACATGATTGGGCAGGATATTTCAGGTGCCACACCCGGTCAATGGGTGCTGGTCTCAAAGAGTGCCCCGGCTGTATCAGTTAAAACCGATGTTCAGATTGCTGTGGCGGATGCCTCCGGCAAATCACCCGGACAGTGGGGAGCGTTCTTTGGGGCAAGCGGTACAACAAATGGTATTAAAGTAACCCCATTGCCCGAAGTTAACAAGCCCAAGGTAACAAAGGATGTCTTCTTCTATCGTGCAGCACCCTCGGATCAAGGAGGATATACAGCTGCCGGCAAGCAAAAGAAAATATCTGTCAAGGGTCAGCAGAAGAGGGTAAATTACAAGCCCAAAAATAGCTTGGTAAAGGTCAAGAAAAACACATGGATCAGCATAAATGGGGGAACACCGGTACTGTACAGCGAAAAATCAGGCATAACTCTTCCGGCAACAGGGTATGCAGACTTCTGGATGGGTGTTCCGCTCAACGGCAAAAAAGCCGCGGGAGCCAAGCAGAGGCTACCATAGCTACACAACAACACCCCCCCGCCTAACCAGGCGCGGGGGGGCTTCCTTCTTCCCATCACTTTACAAAGCCGCAGTCTTTACACTTGCCTTTTTTGTCGAACCTGTGCTTTTTGCGCACAGACATTTCATAATTACATCCTTTACATTTCTTTATCTCGTTGTGTTCATTTGCATTAGCGCGGGTGTAGCGTACCTTTTTGCCGTCGGAAAATTTCCCGCCGGTGGAGTGCTTTTTACGTACCGAAGTCTCAGCCCCGCATTCCTTACACTTTTTGATTTCATTATGTTTGCTGGCAGTGGCCTGTGTGTACCGTACCTTTTTACCATCGGAGAATTTCCCGCCAGTGGAATGCTTTTTACGCACCGAGTGATTGTAGCTACAGCCCTTGCACTTTTTTATCTCGTTGTGCTCGCTGGTGGTAGCGCGGGTGTGTTGCACCTTTTTTCCATCAGAAAATGTCCCGCCGTAGGAGTGTTTTTTGTCATTTTCCTTCCGTCCACAGTCGCACTCGCTTGTGTGATGAGTCGATTTTTTTGCAGAGCCATTGGCATATTGACGGTGTCTTTCAAACTTGTGCTTTTGATAGGCATACACGCCGCATAAGCACAACCTCCGGCATTCTTTATTGTTATGCGGTGCGCTGGCCCTTGTCCGGTCCTTTCCCTTGGCATGGTTTTTATGCACTCCGGTTACAACCTCCATGCCAATCATATCGGCCCCGGTTGGCCAGCCAGCTGAGCTGTACATTAAATTTCCACGATTTTTAAACTGCCTTAAATCTCCCAGCCCATAAGCATGGCCGATTTCGTGTGCCATTACCACAGACTTACCCTCTGCCGACATGCGACTAAAGGGGGTTCCTTCTGATGGCTCTGTGTTTATTGTAATTTTCCATTTGCGTATATGCTGATGATCCTTCGCAAAAGGAAAAACAGGTATGCTTATTTCAGCTATGGCAGCCCGATTCCTTGTTTCCCCTTCCTCTATGATGTTGTCAGATTTCTTTTTTTCCTTCATTTTGATGAGGCTTCCCCATAATTTAATACCTGCCTCGAAGTCCCTGCTGTATTTCTTTTTTATTGACTCATTTTTATATTGATAGGTATATGACTTGCCCTGGGCGTGAAGACGGTTTGTGTATTGATTTGTCATAAACACCCATCCTATATTATTCGGGTTGATTTCCGGAGGTGTTTGTATTCCATTTATATCATGGGCAAGGATAGACGTATTTGGCAGAATGACCAGCGCGGTTACTAATGCCACAATTCTTTTAATCATCTTCATTTTCCACACTCCAATACTTCTTATATGTATGTCCGGCAATTCTCTGCTGAAGGTTTTTTTCAAACGTTTCAACATCGTACAGGTTGAATTCCGGTATATAGGGGTCAAAGCCCTCTGTCCAATTATTCCATTTGTGTACATCCAGCCCCCTTTGGTAATCGTATTCCCCCTGCAATATATCCGGCGTGGTATAGCTGTATTTCTCCAAGGCTTTTTCAAAGAGCATGTCCTTGAGGCTCTGGGGGATATCGTCTATATAGTCAATCCAATTGTGGTCTTGGGGAGCTTCGTCCTCAGAATAAAAAACAGATTCTGAATTTTCCTTCATATATTCAATATACAATTCAGCGTAAACAGGGCTTTTTAACACAGCCTCTCTTGGCTTAAATGTCCCCATACTGGTTTCTGAGCCGTAAAGCCTGTTAATGTAAATTTCGTCAAACCCAAAATGATCTCCGGCGGCTATGTAGTTGCGATCATCAATGCCATAAGCCTCCTGCTTAGATATCCTCTGGCTGTCGTAGTCTTTATATACCCCATCATACGCCCACCATCCCTCATAATAATCGCCGTTTTTCCTCAGGAAGTCTTGGTTTGGAGACCAAGCCGCATACTCACAAAATGGCGTTAAGTCGCAGACCCATCCTATCTCCTTGATTCTTGATGTAAGTGTGGTAAAAACAAGAAATTCATCTCCCTTATAGAGCATAGGTATCGGTTCATCCTCATTTGTATTGTATGAGGAATGACCTACATAAATTGTAATAGTATCTCCCGGCTTCACCTGCTTTTCAATGTCATTGATGTAATAAATTCTGTCAACCTTCAGATCAAACAATGTTCCATACCAAGGGGTACTCTCTTCGTAGTCATACATCAGCTGAATTTCTCTTACTTCCTGAATTTTACCTACAGCGGCAAAATCAACATATCCGTCAAACAGAGTTCTTTCTTCAAATGGGGCGTAGGATGCGTGTACCGTTGAGGGTAGCATCTGCCCCGGGGGGAGGGGCTTTACTTGCGCAACACGCTGACCGGTATTATCCTGGTAGATTACGCCAAGCTCCTCCGGGTTATTGTAAGGGTCAGGCGGCCGGGTTCCACAAGCGGTTAATAGTGCTGGGATTAACAGGTACAATGCTAGCTTTTTCATTGTTTTCATGGTAAAATTCCTCCTAAAATTTATATTTTTCTGCACATTGTGCTAATTATAGCGCGTATTTTACTGCTGGTCAAGTGAAATTTTCACAATAGCCACCTCTCTCTCTTTGTCTTGGAAGGCCGTGGCAGGAAGGGTAACATTTGAAAGCCTTCCTGCCCATAAACAAAAAACGGCGCGCGGAGACACTCAGCTCTCCTACACGCCGAAAAATTACGTTTTCTGGGATTGCCACACCGCCCCCGGCCATGCTATACTTGAGGCAAGCCATGGCTGGTGGGGTTAAAATCCCATGCGTTCGTAGGAGGATGTCTTTAACGAGGGTTCCTGCGACCGTTCCGCGGGTGTTTGTCGCACCTTTGCGGACTGCCGTGGCCGGTGTTTTGTTTACTCAAAATCGGCCCTCAATTGGTATTTTAACACTTCCTGCCTAGGTTGTCAAGGGGGGGTGGGGGAGGATTTTCACATTATAACAAAGCCCCCCCCGCCCAATACCAGGCGCGGGGGGTTGCTTTGTTAGCTATGGGTTTTTAATCCCGGAGCTGCTGCCCAGCCCCGCTTAATTATTCCGGCACGGTGGCAAGCATTCGCTATAACCTTGCCCTCAGCATCCCGCCTTCTGCCTCATAACCGGGTTTCCCCAAAAGGGCAAACATATTTTTCTTGTACGCCTCAACACCCGGCTGGTCAAATGGGTTGACCTCCAGCATATAGCCAGAAAGCCCGCAGGCGTATTCAAAAAAGTAAATCAGCCGTCCAATATCCCGAGCTGTTTTGCCCCCCGCATCAACTGTAAGAACCGGCAGTTTGCCGTCAGTATGCGCTAAAAATGTGCCTTGAAGGGCAGCTGTGTTGATTTCGTCAACCGTTTTGCCTGCAAGGAAGTTAAGCCCATCTGAGTCCTCAGGGTCATTGTTTACCGTAATGCCGCTGTGCGAACAATTCCCGGCGATGAGCATGGTTTCTATCAAAACCCTCTCGCCATCCTGTAAATACTGCCCCATAGAATGCAAATCGGCAGTGAAGCTGACCGAAGCGGGATATAGCCCCTTGCCCCCCTTCCCTTCGCTCTCGCCGTAAAGCTGCTTCCACCATTCGGCCATGAACATAAAGTCGGGATCCCAATAGGCTAAAACCTCAATTTTGTTACCTCCCCGATATAGTAGGCTTCGCGCTGCCGCATAGGCAAATGCGGGGTTTTCAGGGGTAGCACTGTGACTGCAAAGATCCATCATCTCTGCCGCACCGCCCATAAGCTCCTGAATGTCAATTCCGGCTGTTGCGATTGGAAGCAGTCCCACGGCCGACAAAGCCGAAAAGCGTCCGCCTATGTCATCAGGGACAGCAAATGCTTCATATCCCATTGCATCGCTCAGGGTTTTTAATGTACCACGGGCTTTGTCGGTAGTGGCGTAAATGCGTCCCGCCGCTCCGTCAGCACCGTATTTCCCGACCAAAAGCCTTCTGAAAATCCGAAAGGCAACTGCCGGCTCAGTGGTTGTTCCCGATTTGGAAATGACATTGACAGAAAAATCCCGATCGCCGATAATACTAATAATATTTTTTATATAATCGCCTGACAGATTGTTTCCAACATAATAAATTTCCGGGTTATTTCGGGGCAGTGAATTATAAAATGAGGATTTTATCAGTTCAATTACCGCACGCGGCCCAAGATAGCTCCCTCCAATGCCTATAACAACTAAAACATCAGATTCGCCCCTGATTTTCCGCGCCGCGTTTTGGATTCGCTCAAACTCATCACGATCATAATCCCCAGGCAAGGTAACCCACCCGGTAAACTCCTTCCCGGCACCTGTTTTATTTTTTAGCCTTCCATGTGCCTCCTGGAGTTCCCTGTCTAGCGCGTTCACTTCAATCCCCTGCGGAATGCTTACTTTAATCATACTGGCAGCCACCTCTTGTTAAATTTTTTTAACATTGTACCACGGAAGAAAGATTTTTTCAATAGGCTCATCGCTACGGATCACGCCAAACGCATGAAAGCGTTATCCCCGCAAACCTCGGTGTTCTTCAATTTTTAGCATTTTTACAGATTGAGAATACGTTCCAAATGCTTTTCCGGGTTGGTTCCGATTGAAAA